>Ga0105104_10000045_pt1 | contig 80019 bp, 58 predicted proteins | sample PPLLaktember2015_3_FD_87034 | JGI IMG/M metagenome (GOLD analysis project Ga0105104, IMG submission 87034) | Freshwater sediment microbial communities from Prairie Pothole Lake near Jamestown, North Dakota, USA - PPLs Lake P7 Core (6) Depth... | ecosystem: Environmental > Aquatic > Freshwater >... | reverse complement strand
TCCGAAATAAACATCGCGAGATGTTGGGGAACCAGAGCCTGCTGTCCAGCTTAGGTCCTGGGTTCTGCTAACATTTGTAGCGCCGTTAGTCGGCGTTGGATTAGTTGCCGGCCCTGGCGGCGAAGAAGCCGCCGTCGGTGTAGATTTAATCTCGAGAGCTGCAACTGCCCAGTCATCGCTGGCGGCGGAGGTAGCATTGAATGTAAATGCTCCGGCAGTTGTTGCCGGCCGTTCACCGCCCCAGATTCCAATATCTGCAGAAGTACTCGTGCCGGTTTCACTGTCCCAACGTTCAGTAATGCCGCTGCCGGGCGTGAATGGGTTTGTGTCGCCTCCAAAGGCTGCTGCCCCACCATAGACAAGCGAATAGTTACTCAATGTAGTAACGCTCGTGCTGATAGCTGTGCCTGAGGCCGCATTTGTGCCTCCGCCTTGTCCGATAGGATTGCTCTGGTTGACATTTGTGAAGCTGCTTACGGCGATAAAGGATGGGTCCACAGAAGCCGCAAATGTTACGACGACATTGGCCGATCCGACCGGAGGTGCAACCAAATACCAATTTTCAACTCTGCAGCCGCTGCTGCCGGTAGATGGTATGCCTGAAGTATTTCCTTTTATTAAGCTATTGCCTGCGTAAGTGATGGAACCAACCATTCCATTACCCCTCATCATAACGCTGACGACCAAAAGACGGTCATTACCCGACGGGACTGTATGTGAGAAAGTCGCACTTGTGCGGGCACTGGACGATGAGTTCGTCGTGACAGTACCGGAAAGAGCCGGCAGAGAACTTGGAGCCGGCGGTGCGGTATTAGAAATAGTAAAAGTAGAATTGGATAAATCCTCTCTGGAGTTTGCGGCCACATCACGGGCAACCGCTCTGATAAGACATTGAGTTGAATCTGCAGAGGGAACGGTCCAGTTATAAGAACCGGTATTCGAGAGACCTGTAACAATCGTATTCCAGTTACTGCCGTTGTTGGTAGAATAATAGAGGTCTACGGCTGTAACACTGACATCGTCGCCGGCGGTCCAGGTAATTTGATGCTGAGTGCTCGGCTGCCACCACTCACCGCCACTCGGTAAGTTTACTTCGATAATAGGAACGGGCGTAGTAGGAGGATAGACGTGTTTCATTATGCAATGAACGGCGCCTGCCAGAGGTATAATTGCGGAACAATCGACCTGGACTATATCATAACCAGGCAGAGCATTCTGAAAAACGGACAGTGCAGTGGCATCGTTAGTTGCCTCTGAACCGCCGTACCTTGGAATAATCATCTTATTATTTGTAAACACAGCGTTTGTATAAGTATAATGTGTGCCGCCGGAGGAACCTTCGCCTGTACTATTATAAGCCGGGGTACGATAGACGGTATAGCCCCTTGATGTCATATCGGCTGCGACTGCATCGGTTATAGCCTTTGAAATCGGATGGCTAGTCGCGAATTGTGATATCAGGACTTTATTGTTTCCAAGAGGCAGAAACCACATATCAATGTGACCGGTGGCGTCGACATTGAGAGTCAGCCGGGGATAAATTGTCAGGTTAACATTAAAATAATCACGGAAAAGTTTTTTAATCTGAGTGTCGGTATATCCGGGATTCTCATCGAGAAGTAAAGTGCTGGAGAATGCATCTCCATTAGAAAAAGCATGGAAGTTTCCGCCGCCGTGAGTCAAGCCGATATCATAACGGGGGTCTGACCAATAAGTGGCAAGGAATGCGGGAAGGGCATCATCATTCGCACGCGGACGATTATATGTATGGTCCATCATGGCATGGCCGGTGTTTACATAAATAGATCTCGGGCCATAATCACGAATCCAAATACTGTCTGAGTTATAGGTAATGAACGAAATGTTGCCCATAGTAGCGCCGGCGCTGGTGAAAGCAGTTGTGGCGGCAGTTTGCTCAGTTGAGTTTTCGACAAAGCACCAGACGTGAGTATTTTCACTGGCCTCGGCAACCATCACCGGAAGCACGGCATAAGACGTACCCGTCGTCCATCGCACCAGAATACCTTCAAGCGACTCGTATTCGCCGGGCGACCAGGTCGCTGTTGTCGGCTGCGGTGTTGCAGCAGCAGCAGTCTCAAAAGTAATACCAAGAGCCTCCTGCTGTGCCAGCCACTGAAGCTCTTCAGGTGTTATATATCGCGGCATACCGTCAGGATAATTGGCCTCAATTGCTGCCAATACCTCAGGCGGCATATTGTTATTGGCTGCCTGAGTGTTAAAAGGCAGCGCAAGTACCATAGCCGCGCACAAAACCAGAAGATTAATTATTGTCTTTGCTTTAGCTGTTGTTAATAACCGTTTCATTACTAATGTCCTCCTATTTGTGATTTTTGGATATTAAATTTTATCTTTTTACCGGTCGCACTAATGCGCGAATAGACTCTTTATACCTTTTCAGCATCCTTGTCGGGAAATTACAGGCGGATTAGGTTGCCCTTACAACTTTTATCCAAACCCCTCCATCCGTGAAGATTAAAACAAAAAACCAAAGCCGAAACAGACTTTGGTTTTGATTATTTTTATGGGATTACAAGAGAATTGCCGAAAAGTGACTTATGAGCCTGACAACCTATCAAGGTAGGGAAAAAACCTACGCCAATTCCCCTGTCACCGGCGGAAAAGCCCGACATACCCATACAACTTTTCAGCATCCTTTTTACTCCTCCTGAATTCTTATTTTCAGCATCCTGCTTAAGTTACCAACGATACATAGATATTATATATTAACAAGCTTATGGTCTAAAAGTCAAGCAAATTTAGGCCAAAAACCGTGCAGCAGAGAGGGATTAGTATAAAACTATATTTGACCTATAATGTCTTTATAATAAAATGTCTTATAATCTCGTATATCAAGCTATTAATTGGGCGTTTTGTCCTGAATTGATATTGTGATTAAGTCCGAGTATAAATTTTAGTTTTTGACAACGAAAGCAAGACTTTATATAAGCCATTAAAAATAAACAGGTGGACAGGCGTGTAAAAGCCTGTTTTCCTATGGAATGTGTATATGAATACATTAAACAACTCCAGCAACGATGAACAGCATCGCCGACGGCCAAGATACAGCGGCACCCATCCGAAGAACTACAAGCAAAAATATAAGGAACACAATATTACGGCTCATCCGGATTTAAAGGCCCATCTGCGGGCGAAGGGCAAAACACCGGCCGGCAGCCATATTCCTGTTCTGGCAGAAGAGGTTTTAGGCTGCCTCAAGCCCAGACCCGGCCAAGTCGTTGCTGACTGCACCATCGGCTATGGCGGTCACGCATTGGAATTTATCAAAGTTATAGGACCAACCGGAAGACTGATAGCTTTCGATGTCGATGGCGCCGAACTTGAACGTACCCGTAATCGGCTGAGCAAAGAAAAAACGCCTATTAGTTTTTATCACAGCAATTTTGCCGGTATTGCCAATGTGCTGAACAAGGAAAAACTTGACGGCTATGACATTATCTTTGCCGACCTCGGCGTTTCGAGTATGCAGATAGACAATCCCGACCGCGGCATAAGTTATAAGAACGAAGGCCCGCTCGATATGCGAATGGATGAGCGGCTCAAGCGAACCGGCGCAGATTTGCTTAAAACTCTTTCCGAAGAAGAACTTGCCAAGGCCTTTTTGGAATTGTCGGATGAGCCGGATTATCAGGAAATTGCCTGGACGATTGTCGCCCAGCGCAGCATTCAGCCGATTACAACGGTTTCACAACTTGTTCGGCTGGTTTTCGCTGTTAAAGGATTGACAGTCAATAGCTGGAAAAAGAAACAGCGCAGCTCAAAATTCGGCTCGCTTCATCCTGCGGCCAGAACATTTCAGGCGCTGCGCATATTGGTTAATGACGAGCTCGGTTCCCTTAAAGAGCTTTTAAGACTTGCCCCGTATTGTTTGCGGCCGGGTGGCAGAATCGGCATAATAAGTTTTCACAGCGGCGAAGACCGCCTTGTCAAGCAGTCGTTTCGCGACGGCGTTCAAGCCGGGCTGTATCAATCAGCGGCCGAAAACGCTATTGTGCCGCGAATAAAGGAAATTATGTCGAATCCGCGATGCTCATCGGCCAAATTCCGCTGGGCCATAAAGGGAGTTTGAATCTCCTTGCAAAAATCGCGGTTTTATTGTAAATTAAACAGCTAATTCGGAAGGGTGACCGAGCGGCTTAAGGTGGCGGTCTTGAAAACCGTTGTGCGGAAACGCACCAGGGGTTCGAATCCTCTCCCTTCCGTTTTATTTTAGATACGGCAGGGCGCGGTCAAGCACCTGCTCGACCGTATCGTTTTGGCCAACATCGAGCCAATTAACAAATCTGAATGTCTTAAACCACGTTCGCTGTGCCTTTGCGAATCGGCGGGTATTTATCTTTATTTGCTCTATTGATTTATCGAGCGTTTCTTTACCCTCGAGATGAGCGATAATTTCGGCATAGCCTATCGCGCAGCGTGCCTGCTGACTTAAAGGTTTCGATTCGGCGAGCAATGCTTTTACCTCGTCGATAAGGCCAAGCTCAATCATTTTTTTGACACGTTCATTTATTCGATGAGAAGCATCAGTTTTTTCTCTTTGCAGACCGAGGACGAGCCAGTCGTCTTTTGGCTGAGCGGAAAACTGCTGCTGAAAATCAGAAATTGGTTTTCCTGTAAGTTCGTAAACCTCCAGCGCTCTTATGATTCTTTTTTCATCATTCGGATGGATTCTTTCAGCGGCGGCAGGGTCGATGAGAGTAAGTTTTTTATGAAGTTCGGCAAGGCCGACTTGGGCAATTTGTTCTTTTAATTGCCGGCGGATATTGTCATCTGTACTTGGGCCGTCGAAAATGCCGTGCAGAAGGGCCTTGATATACATCGCGGTTCCGCCGACCGCGACAACGGGTTTGCCTTTTGCTTCGATATCTTTTACAGCTTTTTCGGTCAGGGATAAAAATGCATCTACGCTGAAGGATTCGCTTGGCTCGATTATGTCGATAAGGTGATAATTTAGCTGTTTCCGGACTTCTTTTGACGGTTTTGCGGTGCCAATGTCCATCCTGCGATAGACCTTCATTGAGTCGATACTGATAATTTCAGCATCAATCTTTTTAGCCAGTTCAAAGGCCAGTTTACCCTTGCCGCCAGCGGTTACTCCAAGAATTAATATCCTGTTTTTGCCCATATATTTTGGCTGTATCCAAACCTTAAAGGATTGTATAATAACAAATTTACGGGAAAACGCCATAACAAGACGGTTAATAGATTTAAGATGCAAAAAGTCGACATAAAAAAGGCACTTGCCGAAAAAGCTGAAGTTGTAAACGGCAGAATTAAGGCGTTGCTTGAAGAATGGGTCGGTATTCCAAAGAAACTTGCCGATGCGATTGATTATGTACTCGCTGCGCCGGGCAAAAGAGTAAGGGCTGCGATTGTATTGTGGTGCTGCGAGCTTGTCGGGGGCAGGGAAAATGACGATGCTTTGAACGCCGCGACGGCGATAGAAATGGTGCATACTTATTCGCTGGTGCACGATGATTTGCCGGCGATGGACGATGATGACTTTCGCAGGGGCAGGCCGAGCTGTCATAAAGCATTTGATGAAGCGACTGCTATCCTGGCCGGCGATTCGCTTTTGACGATGGCCTTTGAAATTATCGCGACAAAAATAAGCGACGCCAAAAAAGCGGTTGAGATGATTAAAGTTTTGGCCGAGGCGGCCGGGCCTGCGGGTATGATAGCAGGGCAGGTCAACGACCTTGCGGCTCAGAACAACAGCAATAGTTCTGAAGAGCTTCACGATATTCATATCAATAAAACCGCTAAGATGTTTCGTGCCTCGGCGATGCTGGGTGCGATAGCCGCCAGTGCCGATGAAAAACAAAGAGAAATTCTCGCTTCATTCGGCCTTGCGCTGGGTCTTGGTTTTCAGGTGGCCGATGATATAATCGATGTAAGTTCGACCAGTCAGCAGCTCGGCAAAACAGCGGGAAAAGACGCCAAACAGGGCAAATTGACATACCCGGCGGTTTTTGGTCTTGAAAAATCCCGGGAAAACGCCGAACAAATCGCTCAAAAGGCCGTGGATATACTTAAGCCGTTTGGCGATAAGGCCGCGGTATTAAAAGAACTTGCTTTATCACTTGTTAACAGGACAAAATGAAAAAATGCAGTACGAATTGCTTGATAAAATAAATTCACCGCGAGATATTAAAACTCTCTCGATGTCGCAGCTGAACAAACTTGCGGCAGAGATTCGGGATTTTATTACTCATTGTGTAAGCTGTACGGGGGGCCATCTTGCCAGCAGTCTGGGTGTGATAGAGCTTACGATTGCGATGCATTATGTATTTGATTTCAGCACGGATAAGCTTCTTTGGGATGTCGGTCATCAGTGTTATGCCCATAAAATCCTGACTGGCAGAAGAGAGCTTTTCAAAAAGTTAAGGCAAAAAGACGGCCTGAGTGGTTTTCCGTCGCCGGCCGAGAGCGAATACGACCAGTTTATTGTAGGTCATGCCGGGACGGCAATACCGACGGCAATCGGACTTGCTCTTGCCGCCAAGATGCTTAAGACCGAAGAAAAAGTAGTCGCCTTTGTCGGCGATGCAAGTATTGTCAACGGTTTGAGCTTTGAGGCCTTGAATAATATGGGGCTTGTCAGAAGACAGCTTCTTGTTGTGCTTAACGATAATTCGATGGCAATCGATGTTTCGCAGGGGGCTATCGCTCAGTTTCTTTCGAAGGTAAGACTCAGCCACACGTATGAGGATTTGCGAAAGAGAACGAACAGGATACTCGAACATTTGCCTCTTGTCGGCAGGAAGATGGAAGATGCGCTGGAATCTTTCAAGCGGACCCTTCGCATGGCGATAACGCCGAGCAGGCTTTTTGAAAGTCTAAATATTCCTTATTTCGGTCCGGTTGACGGCCACGATATAAATTCACTTATTCAGATTTTCAAGGCGATGTCGAATCTTGACAGCCCCGCTGTTCTGCATGTTTATACGAAAAAGGGCAAGGGGTTCAGCCCGGCCGATGACGACCCGACCAGGTTCCATTCCACGGGGCCTTTCAAAATCAACGGCGAACTCGAATCAGAAAAACCCACGAGTAAAAGTTTCACATCCGCTTTTTCCGATGCGATTGTAAAACTTGCCGAAGAAAATGACAGGATAATCGCAATTACCGCAGCAATGTCAGACGGCACGGGACTAACAAAATTCAAACAACAATTTGAGTCCCGTTATTATGACGTCGGCATAGCCGAATCGGTGGCGGTGGATATTGCCGCAGGTCAGGCAAAACTGGGCCTTAAGCCTTTTGTGTGTATTTATTCGACATTTCTCCAGAGAAGTTTTGACCAGATATTTCAGGAAGTAGCATTGCAGAATTTGCCGGTTGTATTCTGCATAGACAGAGCCGGGCTGGTCGGCGCCGATGGTCCTACTCATCACGGGCTTATGGACATAGGCTTTTTAAGGATGATGCCGAATATGGTTCTTATCTCGCCGGCCAACGGCGTGGAGCTTGAACTTGCGATGCGTTTCGCCGCTGAGGCAGGGCGTCCGGTAGCGATAAGATATCCAAAAGAGGAGGTTAATGACGATATCTGTCCAGAAATTTTTTCGCAGCCTTTCGAACTTGGCAAGAGCGTAACGGCCAAAAGCGGGAAAGATAAAATAGCAGTTATAGCCTACGGCAGTATCGTAAATGAGGCTTTAAAGGCGGCCGAAAGTCTTAAAGCCGATAATGTCGATATAACCGTTATAAACGCCAGATTCGCTAAACCGCTGGATGAAAAAATTGTTTCGTTATTAAAGGCCGATAATAGTATAATAACCGTTGAAGATCATTCTACGGCAGGCGGTTTTGGTTCAGCGGTTCTTGAGGCAGCGGCCGCTGCAGGAACAGATACCGCAAAAATCAGGATACTTGGCGTAGGCGATGAATTTGTACAGCCCGACAAAAGAGATGCCCAGATAGCCCGTTTAGGTATCGGTGCAGAGGGTATAGCCGGTGCTGTAAAAAAGCTTATAAAGACGCATTAAATTTCGGGGAAAAACGATGGTTAAAACAGGCCAAAAACCAAAGCTGATAATTTTTGGCGATGCCCGGCGAGACTTTGTTGCCGAGGCGATAGATGATTTTACGAAATTTGCAGCCGACAAGGCGCAGATACTTGCCAACTGCTTTCGGGGAGACTGTGTCAGCGATATCGTTAAAGAGGCTGATTTTGCAATTGTTTTCGGCGGAGACGGCACAATTCTTTCGGCTGCCCGGGATTTGAGCGAAATTAATGTGCCTGTTATCGGAGTCAATGTCGGCAGACTCGGATTTCTTGCGGAGTTTAGTCTTGATGAGCTTAAGCAGCTTTTCGACAGAGTTACAACCGAAAAAGAGCTGATAGAAAAACGAATGATGCTTAAGTGCACTGTTGCCGGCCAGAGGAAAGAGAAACTTGTTTCGACCGCGATAAACGATGTCGTTATAAATGCGGGTCCGCGTTTTAATATGGTTGATTTGAAGATAACGGTTCGCGGCCAGAGCCTTGCGGACTGCGTAAGTGATGGCATTATTATATCGACCCCAACAGGCTCTACAGCTTATAATCTTTCTGCCGGCGGGCCGATATTATCGGCTAATCTTTCGGCGATAGTGATTACTCCGATGTGTCCGCATACGCTGAGTTTCAGGCCGATTGTGATAAATGCCGACAACAAGATTGAAATACATCCGCAGAGAGTCAATGAAGGTACAACCATAATATTGGATGGACAGATATTGAGTTCACTTAAGTGTGAAGATATTATTACAGTAGAAAAACATAAAGGCTCGTTTCTTGTGGTGAATAATCCTCTGCGTACGCAGTGGGATACGCTGGCTGGCAAATTGAGCTGGGCGCAAAAACCGAAATACAAGAGGAAGTAATTCCAGAAGAGGCAAAAAGTGAAAAGATACAATTTAATAAATATATTTTTTGTTATTCAGATTTTTTGTGCGGCTTGTTTGGCACTGGAAAGCCCGATAGGCGACCCGACTGTTCCGCCGAGCAGCGTTCGCAGCGGACTTGTAAGGTCTCCAAATCCGGTTGATACGAGCGGCAATCTTACGATTACAGGTAATGTTAGCGGCGGGTCACAGTTTCGCGGCCTTGTGCCGTATCATTCGCCGACAGAATTCCAAGGTTCCCTGGGGACCAGTGATTTAAATTCATTTTTAAGGCGGTCGGCACCAATAAATATTAGCAGAAGCCAGGTTACTCCGCAGCCTTACTATCTGCCCTCGAGTACAGTAAGTTCGATAAATCGCGGCGGGACATCCGGCCTGATTACTTATTCATCTATAAGAGAGAGTAAGGGGACCGGCTATTTCGCTGCTCCGGCAGTTACAAAAAATGTGCCCACCGGCATTAGCAATATTCCGGAAGTTTTGCCGATTTATGAGAGCGATTTGACAAGACCTCTATCGTATAAATCAAAAGACCTTGAAAGGATTGTCAATTACGACTTGATGACCCGCCAGGCACAAAATGATTTAAAGACTGCATTACAGAAGGCCGGTGAAATCAAAAGAAGAACCAATTTGGAAGTAAATCAGCCGGCTCAGGCTCTGCAGAAGGATAAAAGTATCCCATCGATACTTGAACCGATAAAACCGATGGAGAAGTCAAAGCCTCTTGAACCTTTGCAGCCGGGCGAAGTGCGTCAGGAACTCGCAAAAGCTCAGAAAGCCCCGAGTATCTATGAACAGATGCTTAAAGAGGTTGGTCCTGAAAAAGCCGCTGAAATCCCTGAAACCAAAAAATCACAAATTGAAGAAGAATCTGAGATTGGTAAAATTATAGACTCGAATGCCGGCGGATTTGGGAGCGAGCTTTCCCAGATAGAGCAGGAAACTACTGAAGCGACTAAAGGGGTATACGAAACATTCGCTACGCTGTCGAACGACAAATTTAATTATTATATGAGGTCTGCAGAGGAGCTTTTGAAACATGGCCAGTATTATCGTGCCGCCGATGCCTATACACTGGCGAGTATATATAAGCCGAACGACCCGCTTGCATATGCCGGCAGGGCGCACGCATTGTTTGCGAGCGGCGAATATATGAGCAGTGCATATTATCTGACGATGGCGATAAATATGTTTCCGCAATATATAGGATTCAAGGTAGATATTAACGCTATGATACCGGATAAGGACCGGCTTGAAAGCAGAATAGCCGATGTAAAACAATGGGCTGAGAAAAACAACTCTCCTGAACTGAGCTTTTTGCTTGCATATATTTATCATCAGCTTGGAAAAGACGACGAAGCTACAAAGGCAATAAATATTGCGGCCGAAAAGCTGCCTGACAGCCAGGCCGTGAAAAGCCTCAAACAGGCGATTGAAAAATAATTGAAAATTTAAGTTTGAAGATTGAAGATTTTAATACAGAAGAGATTTTTAGCAAACACGGTCTATTAGCTAACTGCTTTTCAGATTATGAAGAAAGACCTCAGCAACTGCAGATGGCGCAGGCAATTCAGGATTCGCTAAAAAACCATCAGCATCTTGCGGTCGAAGCGGGTACAGGAATTGGAAAAAGTTTTGCATATCTTGTCGGTGCGATCGAGGCGGCCAGGAAGCAAAAATGCAAAGTACTTATCAGCACTTATACGATTACTCTTCAGGAACAATTGGTCAATAAGGACATTCCTTTTCTTGCGAAAGCACTTGGCGGCTGTTTTCAGGCGGCTCTTGCAAGGGGACGTAATAACTTTGTATGTTTAAGAAGACTTGAATTTGCCAGAAGAAAGCAGCAGGGGCTTTTCGATGCAGCCGCTGATGAACTTTTGCGTTTAAGCGAATGGGCATCTCAAAGCAAAGAAGGATTATTCAGCGAACTTGATTTTGTTCCTTCGGCCCAGGTACTAAACGCGGTCAAAAGCGAATACGGAAACTGCCGGTCGAGAAAATGTGAGCATTTTAACAAATGTTTCTGTTGGAAAAACCGCAGAAGACTTCAGACTGCCGATATTATTGTGGCAAATCATGCTCTTTTATTCAGCGACCTTATATTAAGGCAGAAGAATGTGTCTATTCTTCCGGATTATAAATTTGTGATAATCGACGAAGCACACAATATTGAAAATGTAGCTCAGGAGCATTTCGGGCTTGATATAAGTCAGTGGCGGGTTGATTTTCTGCTGCACAGTCTTTTCAATCCCAGAACTAAAAAAGGCTTTCTTGCCAACACCGGCTATATGCAGGCGATTGAGCTTGTAAAGCTATGTGAAAAAGCGGCAAAGAAATTTTTCGACTTTGTGCAGGAATGGTTCAAAGCTAACGGCGGCAATGGCAGAATAAGAGCAGAGTTTATGGATGATTGTCTCTCTGAACCGTTGAAGAATTTAAGGCTTGCCGTAGCGGGGCTTGTAAAAAAAAGCAGCGACGAAGATGAGCAGTTTGAGCTTTTGCGTTTCACAGATTTGCTCGGAGCTTTACAGGCCGATTTGCAGGATTTTCTTGCCTGCTCAAACGAGGCAAATGTGTACTGGATTGAGGTGTCGGATAAGGCCAAAAGAACGGCGATTTCACTGCGAAGCGCACCGATAAATCCTGCCGTGAATATAAAACAGTGTCTTTTTGACAAGTTCGAGTCTGTGATACTTACAAGCGCCACGCTGTGCTGTAATAAAGAAGGGGACGAAAGCGGCTTTGAGTTCTTTACCAAGCGAATTGGGCTTGAGAAGTTTAAGCCTTTGCGGCTCGGCTCTCCTTTCGACTATCAAAGTCAGGTTACAATGTATATCGAGCCTGATATGCCTGAACCCGACAATACGGCTTTTATGCAGGCTGCCGCAGAAAAGATAAAAAAATATGTGAAGCTGACTGACGGCAGGGCGTTTGTTCTTTTTACCAGTTACCAGATGCTTGAAACAATCGCTAATATGCTTGCCGGCTGGTTTGGCGAAAACGGTATTGAATTGCTTGTGCACGGCGGCGGGGTCGACAGGACCGAGCTTTTAAGACGCTTCAAATTAGACAGAACAAGCGTGCTATTCGGAACAGACAGTTTCTGGCAGGGGGTGGATGTGCCGGGTCAGGCCCTGAGCAATGTCATAATTGTCAAATTGCCTTTCGCCGTGCCTACTCACCCGCTTATCGAGGGAAGAATTGAGCATATAAGAGCGCAGGGACACAATCCCTTTTTCACATATCAGCTTCCGCAGGCGGTTATAAAGTTCAAGCAGGGTTTTGGCAGACTTATACGCAGCAAAACCGACACGGGAATAATAGTGGTGCTCGACAGCAGAATTATCCGGAAAAGTTATGGCAGAGAATTTCTTTCAGCAATAGAACAATGCAGGATTGAAGTTGCTGCAGACTAAGTGATAATCTATTTGAGCCTGGCCTTTATTACGCTCAGCAGCCGTTCATTTTTAATCGGTTTTTGAAATATACCAGCAAAACCAAATTGAGCATAGTCGATATTGTCCGCCATCTCATCGCCCGCCGCGCTTAGAAGATAGACGGGGGCCTTATTGTTGAGAAGTCGAAGTTCTTTAACGAAACTTGTACCGGAATCAATCTCTTCCATCATTAAGTCGACGAGAATAAGGTCGGGCTTTGTATTTTTATAAACTTTCAGACCTTCTTCGGCGCTTTTTGCCTCAATCATAACATAGCCGCTGGCTTCGAGAACCAGCCGTATTGCCGTCAGAAAATCCGGGTCGTCGTCAATTGCCATTATCACGTATTTACCATCCTTCATAAGCAGTCTCCTTTAAAAACAGGCTTTCAATGAAATCGAGAGCCTTTTGAAGATTAACTTTTGCTTTTTCAGTCAGTCCTTCACCGAACCTGTCAAATTCATAGCCGCGAATAGCGAGTATAAAACCTTTAGCTTTCGATTTAAAAAGATTCTCAGCCAGTGCCATTACCTCGGCTGGTTCAACGCTATGGCTCGAAAAACTTCCGCTTTCTTTCGACTTCAAAGGCTCGAAGCTGAAAGGCTCGCCGCAGTTTACCGAAGCATCAGCGAAAATCACTACATCATGCTCGGCAACCTGGGCAGAATCTTCAACTGTCAATTGATAATCCGCCTCGACAGTAACGCCGGGCAGTTTTTTAAGTTCTATACTCTCCGCAACAGCAGGCCCCAGGCCGTCATCAGCCCTTGCCGGATTGCCGTATCCTATCAGCAGAATTTTTTTTATTTCCGCCGTCATTCTTTTGTCTTGCTTGCTATCTCATTGCCTTGGTAATCGAAAAGTGAAACCTTAAGAGGCATCTTTCCCATAGCGTGCGTAGCACAGGATAGACACGGGTCATAAGCCCTTATCGCAACTTCAATATGATTCAAAAGGCCTTCGGTAATTTCCGGCACGCCGTCGATATGGTCTGCCGCGACTTTCTGAACAGCCCTGTTAAACGGCTCATTATTGTTTGTTGTAGATACGATAAGATTCGCCATCACAATCTGATCATTATCGTTAATTTTGTAGTGATGGAACAGTGTGCCTCGCGGAGCTTCGATAAGACCAACGCCTTCATTTCGTCTCTGACCTTTTACAACAAGGTCGGTTCCCTGCAGGTCTTTATCGTGCAGAAGCTCATCTATTTTTTCTATCGAGTGCAGAATTTCAATCATCCTTGCCCAGTGATAGGCCATCGTAATATTGTTCGGTTTTCCGTTTGTAACAGCCATAAACTCTTTCCTTGCGGCTTCAGCTTCTGGAGTATCAATAAAGTCGCAGGTATTTATTCTCGCAAGCGGTCCTACCCGATACCAGCCGTTCTGTGGGCCGAGCGATTTAATGAATGGGAACTTCATATAAGACCATGATTTTACTTCTTCGGTGATATAATCAAAGTATTTCGAATAATCGATCTGGTCGAATATTTTTTTGCCGTCGGCAGTAATTGCCCGCAAATTGCCGTGATAGAGGTCCATTGCGCCGTCGCTGCGAACAATACTCAGATGGTTTGAGTCGAAAGACGCGAACGGTTTAAGCTTTTCAAGATTCTTAACCGTGTAGTCTTTTGCGATATTCAAGGCACTTCTTGACCAGTCGAGCATCTGTTTAATATCTTTAAGAAAAACATCTCTTTCAGCGATTGAAAGGTTTTTGTTTATTCCGCCGGGGATGGCGCCTGTGCCGTGGATTTTTTTGCCGGCCGTTGCTTTTATAATTTCCTGGCCGTATTTTCTCATCATAACGCCCTGAACGGCGAGTTCGGGATATTTAATAGCGACGCCGATAACATTTCTGATTTTCGGGTCCGCGTCAAAGCCGAAAAGCAAATCCGGCGAACAGAGATGGAAGAAATGCAGCGCATGCGACTGGAACATCTGCCCATAGTGCATCAGGCGGCGCATTTTTTCGGCGGTCGGCGTCAGTTTGTCGGCGCCGACGATTTGGTCCATTGCTTTGGCCGCCGCCAAATGATGGCTGACCGGGCAAATCCCGCAAAGCCTTTGGACAAGGACAGGTATTTCCCAATACGGTCTGCCCTGGATAAATCTTTCAAAGCCGCGGAATTCGACCACGTGAAATCTTGCCTGCGTTACCTTGTTGTTTTCATCGAGCAGGATTGAGACTTTGCCGTGGCCTTCAACTCTGGTTACCGGTTCTATTATAACTCTTTTGCTTTTGCTCACTTTTAATACTCCAAAACGAATTAATCGTATTTTATCAGTTCATAAGGCAGTTCGAGTGGTTTATTGGTCAAAAGTGCGACGACCGCCTGCCAGATAATATCCGCGTTCGGCGGACAACCCGGCAGCGAATAATCGATTTTCACGACCTCGTGACACGGATAAACCCTGTCCAGACACAGCGGCAATTCCTTGTCGTTCGGTATAACTTTTTCCGGATTGTGAACGGTCGGTCCGTTAAGATACGCCTCTTCGAGACATTCTTTCAATGGGATATTATTTCTCATTGCAGGTATATCGCCCATAATGGCACAATCACCAACGGCGACGAGAATATCGCAGTGCTTGCGGAATTCCTGAAGGACGTGAACGTTATCTTCGTTGGCGCAGCCGCCCTCAATCAGGCCGATGGCGCATCTGCCGGTAAATTCTTTTATGTCATCGATAGGCGATTTGTCGAAATCTACAAGCTCAATGAGCTTTAGTATTCGCTCGTCAATATCGAGAAGCGACATATGGCAGCCGAAACAGCCTGCCAGCGATGCTGTTGCAATTTTTGGTTTTGCCATTTTTATATCCTTACAAACCTTATATTATTTTTTACGGGACTCGATTTCCGAACCAATTGGCTTGGTATCGTATAATCTCTTGCCAATCGGGATTGCGAAAGCGGTACGTTTTTTGTTTATTGTGCCGACAGGGCAAACATCCGCGGCCTTGTCAGTTGCGGCAAGATTCGTATCTTTAAGGTTCGCTTCGGCGTTGACGGCAATTTTCTTGTTAATGCCTCTGCCGACAAACTCAAAAACGCCTTTATGGTCGACATCTCTTGATGCTTCTACACATCTGCCGCATAGGATACATCTGTTAAGGTCGAGGAATATATCGGGATGCGTGGCATCGATGTCTTTTTTCGGGAAAAAGTATGGGAATTTTGGCGACAGAATTCCGAGCCTGTATGCTACCGCCTGCAGCTCGCAATTGCCGCTCTTTTCACAGAACATACAGAAATGATTACCTTCGATAAACAGCATATCGATAATATTGCGTCTGTGTTCCTTAAGTTCCGGCGTATCGTTCTCAACGGTCATTCCTTCAGCAATCGGCTGGGTGCAGGCAGCCTGCGGCTTGCCGTTAACAATAACTGTACAGACTCGGCAGCTTCCGTGAGGAATGAGCCCTTCCATATAGCACAATCTCGGTATATAAATGCCCGCTTCGTCAGCGGCCTGCAGAATAGTCTGGCCTTCTTTGCCTTTTACTTCAACGCCGTCGATTGAAAAGGTTATCTGTTTGCTCATTGTTTATCCCTTATTTCGTATAAATTACCGATTGACGGTTTGCGATTTTTTCCGCGTCTGCCAATGCTTTTCTGATATCAAATGTCGGCTGCATACCGTCAGGATATTTTTTGACTTTATTTTCGTATAGCGGGCGGAAGTTTTTCAGTGTAGTCAGCACCGGATTCGGCGAAGTCTGTCCCAGGCCGCATCGGCTTGTCGTTTTTATGCTTTCGCCAAGTTCCTGCAATAAGTCAAGGTCCTGCGGTTCGCCTTTGCCTGCGAGGATTTTATCGAGATATTTTTTCAAAAGAACATTTCCAACTCTGCACGGGGTGCAGTAGCCGCAGCTTTCCTCTACGAAGAATTCCATATATTCAGCTGCGATCTTTATCAGGTTTCTTTCCGGACCGAACACAACAACCGCTCCGCCGGTCGCCAAATCGTCATAACAAATTGTTCTGTTATAATCATTCGGGCCGATTATTTGGCCGCTTGGCCCTCCGATTAGTACCGCCTGAGCATCTTCAGCTCCGACTTCTTTCAGGAGGTCTTTTACTTTTATGCCGAACGGCAGTTCATAAACGCCCGGTTGTTTGCAATCGCCGGAAATGCTCAGAAGTTTTGTGCTTGGACTGCCTTTCGAGCCTATCTCGGCAAACCACGCAGCGCCCATTTCGAGTATTCTTGCCGCACAGCATAATGTCTCGACATTGTTTACCGCTGTTGGATAGCCTAAGTAGCCTTTTTGTGCCGGGAAAGGCGGCCTTGTTTTAGGGTCGCCTCTCAATCCTTCGCAGGAGCTTATCAAAGCGGTCTCTTCTCCGCAGATATACGCTCCTGCTCCCATCTGGATTGTGATATCGAAATTAAAATCTTTTTTGCCGAATATGTTATTGCCGAGAAGATTTTTGTCTCTTCTTTCCTTTAAAATCTTTTCGAGCAGTTTTCTCAAATAAGCATATTCGCCACGAAGATAAAGAATGCCTGCCTGTGCGCCGATTGCGTAACCTGCGATTGTCATACCTTCGAAGAGCAAATCTGCCCGTTCCGTGAGAATGACCCTGTCTTTGAATGTACCGGGTTCGCCTTCGTCGCCGTTGCAGAGGATGAATTTTTTCTCGCCTGCGGCGCCCCTTGTAAACTGCCATTTCATTCCCGTCGGAAATCCTGCGCCGCCTCTGCCGCGAAGTCTTGCGGTTTTTACTACGTTAATAACTTCAACCGGACTCATAGCAAGTGCGTTTTTCAGTCCCGCCTCTTTTTTATAATCGGCAAAGATAACCGGGCCCTTTTTCCTTATGCCGTTGTGTACGCAGGAATGAACAATATCATCGGCGTTATTACCGTCGCCGAGACGATGTTTAAGTTTTGAAGGGTCATAATGTTTTTTAATATCAGCGACAATTTCTTTTACCTTATCTGTGGAAAGATATGTGATAACTTCATCATTAATAAGTGCCGCCGGTGCCTGGTCGCACATTCCGATACAGGGCGCGTATTCAAGCGTTATTTTCCCATCGTTTGTGGTCTGACCGAAATCGATACCGAGCTCTTTTTTAAATGCATCTGCGACAGCATCAGCGCCTGCCATTTTATCGACGACATCGTTGCACAGACGAATGACGACTTTGCCTTTGGGGTTTTTTGACAAAAACGCATAGAACGATACGACGCCTTCGACTTCGACACGATAGCAGTTAACACATTTGGCGATAAGGTCCATTGCTTCGCTGCTGACTTGACCGAACTTTTGCTGTACCGATAGAACAATATCCATCATTTTCGTTCGGTCATTGCCGTAGGCCTGGCAAATCACTTTAATTTCTGACTGAAGATTTTCACTCATATTTTACCTCATAATTTTAATAACTCCCCCGTAGATGCTTTCTTGCCCGGAGTTAAAGGAGACAGTATAGTACTTTTATACGTGAGTGTCTATGAAAAAACCGAATAGAGAAGGGCAAAAAAGAAAAATTGCATACCTAAAAAGCCTTGTATATAATTTGGGGGCTGTAAGGGCGATTTTTTCACAACAATCACAATTGTTGTGAAAAATGGGCAAAAAAACGATGTGATGTAAGGTTAATTAAGCTATGGCTGAAAAACAGGCAGGTTCAGTGGGTATTGTTGAGACCAAAACCATAAGGGTTGTCCATGCGGACGATTCTTTCAAACTGGTTAGCGGCAAGACCCTCAGTCCGATCGATGTCGCCTATGAAACCTATGGCAAGTTAAATTCTGCCGGCGATAATGCTGTGCTTATTTGCCACGCCCTCAGCGGCAGCGCACACGCTGCCGGTTTCAGCGGTGCCGACGACAAAAAGCCCGGCTGGTGGGATATTATGATAGGCCCCGGCAAAGCGATTGATACGGACAAATATTATGTAATATGTTCTAATTTTTTAGGCGGATGCAGCGGCACAACCGGGCCGTCGAACATAAATCCGCAAACCGAAAAGCCTTATAACCTTGACTTTCCGCTGATAACAATTGCCGATATGGTAAAGATTCAAAAGTTACTATTGGACAAGCTCGGAATAAAACAGCTTTTAAGTGTCATTGGCGGTTCGATGGGCGGAATGCAGGTTTTGCAATGGGCAGTTGAGTATCCTGACTTTGTCAAATCGGCAATAGTTATCGCTTCGACTTCGCGTCTCGGCCCGCAGGCGATTGCTTTCGATGCGGTCGGCAGGAACGCGATTCTTGCAGATCCCAAAAAAGGTCTTGCTACCGCAAGGATGGTGGGGCATATAACCTATCTTTCGAAAGAAAGTATGAGGGAAAAGTTCGGCAGGGTCCTCAAAAGCGCCGACAAATACAGTTATGATTTCAGTTCCGAGTTTTCCATTGAGACATATCTCGACTATCAGGGACAGAGTTTTATTGAACGTTTTGACGCCAATAGTTATCTGTATATTACAAAAGCGATGGATTACTTTGATCTTGAAAGGGATTACGGCTCGCTCGCCCAGGCGTTTGCAAAGACAAAATCGAGATTTCTGATAATCAGTTTTACCAGCGACTGGCTTTTCACTCCGGTTCAATCAGAAGAAATAGTGAACGCTCTTGTTGCCCAAAGAAAGCCTGTCAGCTACTGCAATATTTTTTCACCTTACGGCCACGATGCTTTTCTGCTTGAACCTGAAACGCTCGGCAGTCTGATTGGCGGTTTTCTTTCGACGACCATTACAAAACCCAAGTTCGACAAGGCATCGGCGGTTTCAAGCATAAAGGGCATTGAACGAGTAAAAAGGCTGCGTGTAGATTATGAACTTATCGAATCGCTTATAAAACCCAATGCCCGCATTCTTGATGTAGGCTGCGGAGACGGACAGCTTTTGCTTAATCTCCAGTTTGATAAGAATATTATCGCTGAAGGTATCGAAGTTGACCAACAGCTTGTTTTGCAGGGCGTAAACAACGGCCTTAATATTATTCACAGGGATATAGAACGCGGTCTTGAGTTTTATCCGGATAACAGTTTTGATTATGCAATTCTTTCGCAGACCCTGCAGACCCTCAAAAATCCGCACATGGTTTTTGCCGAGCTTTTAAGGGTTGCGGCAAAAGTTATTGTAAGTTTTCCAAATTTTGCATATTGGCGGTGCAGGGCGGGTTTGTTCTTTGGCGGCAGGGCTCCTCGTACTAAACAACTGCCTTTTGAATGGTACGATACGCCGAATATACATGTTATATCGATCAGGGATTTTGATGATTTTTGTGAAAAAATCGGCGCGAAAATCGAAACAAAAATTGCACTCATCGGCAACCGCCGAAGTCCTGTAAAATTCGCTCCTAATATTTTCGCTGAGCAGGCTATTTATCTGACAAGCCGAAAAAAGACTTAGCCGCCGATATATTCGTTGCCGACTTTTCTTGCCCTCTGCGGCTTATCGAGATTTATTCCCAGGCTTACACCAGTTTCAACGAGAATATTCCATCCGGCGGCGAGATATACGTAATTGCTGAGTTCTCCGATATCAGGAACTATGATTGTCGGGAAAATGGTCTTTTCGTCGCTGACAGCGAATACCTTTAAGCCTACACCGTCGACGAGCGTTTGTTTTATCTTTTCAAATTCGCTCTTGAACGGGTCAATCAGAATAACAACATCGTTGGCGTTCATTACTTCTTCTACGCCGTGAACGGCATAAGTGCCTTCGAGATAATCGCTCTTCTTTCGGGTAATCTCGTTTGTCTTTAGTGTTAATTCCTCAGCCACACCGTCGTTTTTGCCGGCGAAGTAAATTGTTCCTGCCGAAGCTATGGCATCTGTGATTTTTTTATCTATCTGCATTGTCAGAGCGGCACCGAAGGCATCGGCGAGTTGTGGTATTTTTTTATCGAGCGATGTTCCCTGGATGACCGACAGCAGTTCCTGATAGAAGAGGGCTTGTTCTGCGACGCTTTTTGTGGCGGCCACAGCCTGCTCTTTTTCACAGCTTAGAATAAAGGTCTGCTGTGCGATGGATTCGAGTTTGGTATTTTTATTTGCGATAAGCGCAAAGAGATTTTTATGATTTATCTTATTGAGTTTTTCGAACAGGCGGATAACCTCTTTTGTCTGTCCGCTGTTGGATGCGCCGAATATGACAAAGTCCGAAAGGTCGTAGCTGCATGACTGCAGACCGCCTTCTGTCGCCAGATTGAGATTTATACCGGCCCTTCGTGCGCAATACATAGCGTTTTTGGCCGGGAAAATTCTGCTTGAACCTTCACCTGTAAAAAAAAGTTTCCCTTTTCCTTTAATTGCACTAACGACTTTCTCACTGTTTGTAAGCTTGAATTTTCGCAGAATTTCAGGGGTTTGCATCATTTCGCGAGTAAGGGCAAATTGCGAGTATTTAGCATCGGTGTTCATTTTTTTCCTCCATTATTTTGATAGTATTAGTTTTGATTATCTTTTCCACAAAAAACCATAAGGAGACATTATAGTCATTTTTGTGATAAAGTCTACATTTTATTGGTAGATTTGGGATAAGGGTGATAGGCTGTAAACAGTTTAATTTATTGACGAAAAGGAATTAAGTTCGATTTTTTTAATAGGTATTATAGAGTCGATTTTTTCAGCCATTTGCTCAAAATACTTTCTAATTGAATCAATCTCATTTTCCATTGTGGATGGTTTTTGTTCCCTGGCGGCGATAATGAGATTTTTTACCTTTTCGGCAAAGTTGACCAGTTGAGCCTGATTGCTGTATGCGATTAATTTTGCCGCAAGTTCTTCCATTTCTGCCAGGTCGCCTGCCTGTGCCGCATCGCAGATGCCGTTAATTAGTTTAGGCGCATTCGATACGAATATTGATAATGCGGTGTAAAGGTCCAAGTTACTTTCTCCTAATAAGTATTTTACAACAGTTTTTTTCAGGTGTACCCATTGTATTTTTTTGGCGAAAAAAGCCTAAATAAAAAAGCACAACCTTATTTTTGTCGGTCGTGCCTTCTACTTACGAGTCTTATTACTGTCCGTAAAGGCAATATCTTATCTTTTTATATTATCGGTAAATTTTGACAAAAGTTTAAGTTTTTTTTGCCTTTTTCATTAGTTGTTCGAGTTTTATCCTCAATTGCCCCAGTTCCTTTGACTTAAAGGAGCTTTTTGTTAATTCAAGTATCTTAATCGTTTCAGCCAAACCTTCTGTAAGTTCATTGAGTTTCGGGCAGTTCAAAAGATTGCAGACCTCTGATGTTTTTTGGTCGTCCACCAGCACCTGAGTAAGATTTTTTACATCCATAAATGCGGCGCTTATATTGCCCAGCGTCAGGTCGAGAAAATTTTTGACAGAAGCAGAAAATGTCGTCTCGTTCTTTCTTTCCAGGATTTCTTCCATTCCCTCCATTTGCTTTTGCCATTGCAAAAGCCGATGCTTTGTGTCCAAAACAGCCTGGAAGAGATTTTTTTGCTTAATGGCCTGGGCAACATTTTTCTTCAGTTCATCAAAATCGATTGGTTTTACCATATATGCCGTAACGGGCAATTGGATTGCTTCGATAGCGGACTTCTGTGATGGATAAGCGGTTACAAGAATAGCGAAAGTGCCTTTTGCCAGTTTAGGCAGGTCTTTAATCAGTTCAAGTTTCGGATTGCCGGGCATTTTTATGTCTGCGATAAGCAGGTCGTAAGAATGCTGTTTGAGTTTTTCGATGGCGGTTTGAGCGTCCGGAACGCAATCGCAGATGTATCCTTCTCGTCGCAGGAGATCGCCCGTAGAATTGCAAAAAGTCTGTTCATCATCTGCCAGCAGGATTCGACCGGCTCCAGCCATAACAATCTCCTTCTGAGTTAGACCTTATAGTTGAATCTTCTGTAAAATGACATTTTAAGTCTTTATTGTAGTAATTGCAAGAAAACTTTGCCGTGGCGGATTAGCTTATTGTCTGAGAGATTCAACGTATAATTGTGTTGCGGAAGTTGCCTCAAAACCGAAAAGCCGACGCAGTTCGTCGACATCTGTGCCCTGTTGTAGAAGTTTTTGGGCAAAACTATGTCTCAGGTCGTAAGGACTAATTGATTGATCCAGCCCGGCGAGGGAAATATATTTTTCAATTCTTCGGTCGGTGCTTCTCGCATCGAGCCTTCTGCCGAATTTATTGGTAAAAAGGGGACTTTGAGGGAAAGTGTCATTAAAACCGGTTTTTCTCTGCCTTAGTTTCAAGTAGTAGTTCAGTGCTTGGAAGACAGGGACCGTAAGGCTCAAAAATCTTTTTTTCCCACTTGGCGATGTAATTTCAACCCGCAGATTGGTCAGGTCCACATCATTTATATTAAGTTTAACAAGCTCGCTGACGCGGATTCCGGTATTGCATAGCAGTTCAAGTATAGCTCGGTCTCTTGCCCCGACCCAGTTTTCGAGGTTCGGCAGATGAAGCAGCCGCCAGATTTGCTCTTCGGTGAGTATTTTTGGTTTATGCCTTTTTACTTTCGGCGGCTTGATGCCGGTTGTAGGGTTATAGTTTATCCAATGCCCAGAGGTGAGGAAATTGTAAAAGCAAATAAGGGTCGCTAATTTCCGTCTTATAGAGGCCAGAGAGTAATTGTTTTTTTGTAAGTAGCTCATAAAAGCCCTGATTTTTTCTGTGTCGGCGCTAATTAAAAGCGATGTCTGCTGATTTTCGTTTTGTTTATAAACGAAAATATCCCCCAGCTTTTCAGCCTCGGAAATCCTATCGCAACTCAGAAATTTTACAAATTGCTCAAGGTCACTTTTATAGCTGCTTATAGTGTTCTCTGCCCTGTATTTGCCATAGCTGATAAATTTGACAAACTTGTTTTCAAGGTCATAATCCCACACAATCCACCCCATTGTGTTTCTGTTATATACTCTGAAGGATATGTACTATTAGCAACGAGCATTGTACCTAACCCCCATTTAATCCCGATGTATATTGCTAATTATATTATCGGTAATTCCGATAAAAAACATTAAAATTTCTGGATATTATCAGGAAATTTTTCGAGCGTTATTTCAACAAGTGCCAACGTTCCCTAAAAAATTTCAAACTTACCAAACTTCAGCAAACTTGGCAAAATCGAGGAAGTTCACGATATTGCCATCATCATTGCGGATATCGCCAGGAACATCGGGACCGCTCACGAGCCAGTTTTCACACATTATCGCGACATCTCCATAGCTAATAAAGTCATCACAATTAAGATCATAGATATTGTCTGCTAAATAGTCTTGGCCTGTTTTGTTTTCAAGAACATTGGTGTATGCCTTACTGTTCGGGTCGAAAGTATAATTGATTTTACTGGGTGTTACTGTACCGGACCAGTTATAATCGACCATTACCTCGTAGAAACCATTAGCATCGGTTGTATCCTGTCCGCCATTATTTGCATCAACCAATACGCCGTTTATAGGTACGTTGCATTCATTCTTTATATAGCCCGAGATAATGAATGGTAGCAAAACCTCCCCGGTGATCTTTACATCATCGACATAAAAACCGGGGTAAGTATTGTACATATTGTCAACCGTCCGGAAACGAAAGCGAATCTGAACATTAGACCCAGCCATTGACGAAAGATCTAATGTTTTTGGAACCCAGCCACCGGAAGAGTCCAGAAGAGTTCCCAAAGTATTACTGAGATATTCTATGAAGTCACCACCGTTCTCCGACACCTCAATCGAGGCTATGTCATATCCTGAAAATCGTTCGGTTTCGAGCATATAATTGAATTCTAATAAGATCATTGAGGCGCCGGCCAGACTGATTACGGATGAAGTTGCTATCCCTTCAGTTTGTCCCGCGTCGTAGTTACATGTGCTATTCTGGCCATAATAAAGCGAAGTCGGCGTAGAGTGGCTGGACAGGATGGAATTACAAATGGTAGTCAGATGCCATAACCCTGAACCATCGCCGAAGGTATTGTCTATGGTAAAACTGCCTAGGCCGCTTTCGAAATCTTCGGAGAAAATAGTTGATCTTCTCGGACTAACCATGATCGAAATCGTTGCTATATTGGAGTCTCCGCCATTAGATGGTACACCGCCGTCATTAGCTTTAAATTGAAGACTATCCGGACCGGTATAATCGGTTGCAGGCGTATAAATGACTTGGTTGCCGTTGGCGGCCAGTGTGTAGGGGACGGCGATTATGCCGCCTGCACATGGGTCGCTCAGGCTGCCGTTAGTCGGCAGTGATGTAATAATATAACTTAAGACTCCCGGAGGATTCGGCAAGCCATCATCAGTGGCTACAAGCGTAATCGGTACAGAGGTGTTAATTTGTGTGCTGGCACTACCATTTTGTGCAATGGGCGGACTTTCAATAAGAAGATTATTAATCGCTTGCTCCAGGTTGATACGAGGTTTTGTAATAGCAACTTTGCCATCGGTAATGTTATTGCCCGTGGAGGTCAGGATGGTTTTCACATCTGATACGGAAAGGAAACTGCCTGTTATGCTTTTTGCTGCGGATTGAAGACATGCCACCGCGCCGGCAGCATAAGGACACGCTGCCGAAGTACCGCCGAAAGTGCTGTCGTAATCTCCTGATGAATATCCTCCTGAGCTAATGATATCCGTAGTATAGCATTGATTGGAGGGTGCCAAAACGGTGAGAAAAGAAGCCGTGTTAGAGTACGATGTTACCATATCGGCGGCGGCAGTATCGATGGCATACCAACCTGTGGTGCATCCGGTCGTTGAATATTTGGTCGCACACGATGCTGCATTAACACATGGCAGATAGGTGCCAAAAGCAGCGTCATAAACGGCTCCCACCGAAATCACACTTGAAATACACGCCGGCCACGCTATCGAATCGCAGTATCCGTCGTTACCCGACGAAACAAGTATCGTAATTCCGGCGGCGACGGCGTTATTTGCTGCTAATGTCATAGAAGGAATATAGCTGTCGCAAGTGCTGTAATTGCGCCCTCCGCCAAAACTGGTGCTTATTACTAAGATAGGATGGGCTGGGTTATCATTCTGATGGGTTACACACCAATTCCATGCCGCAACCATGGCATCGCTCGAGGCTGATCCGCTGGAACCGGCCGTAATCTTTAACGCGTAGAGTTTCGCATTGTAAGCAACGCCTCCTATATAATCGCCCACGTCCCCCAAATCGCCTGCGGCAATTCCCGCACAGCAAGTCCCGTGCGCTTGGGTGTTGTCTGGTATTGGGTCGGCATCATAATCCCCATAATCGTAGCCACCAAGTACCTTGCTGTTCGGAAACCCTCCGTTGCCGAGCATTGAATGTCTATAATCAATTCCGGTGTCACAAATCGCAATGGCAACACCTGTACCATTATAACTGGAGCGATAAGTATCCGCATGCATCAGGGGGATGCCCTGTCTAAGATGCGGCTCCAATAAATACACAGGTTCAACAGATATCACTCGCGGGTCGTTTTTGAGTTTTTCTAAACCCTGTTGAGTGACCTCTCCCGAAAAACCTGCCTGGTTATCGAAGCGATATCGCAGCTTGAACTCACCCTCGCTCAGTGCTGACAACACGGGTGTTTGGATTGTTTTTATTTCATTTTGGAGCAATTTCAGAGAATGCTTTGAATGCCAATTTGTTCTTGCCTTTGTTTCTACAGGTTCGGCCAAATTAACAATGACTTTTACCCTCTCTTGCCCCGTCTCAAAACCCTTCATAATGTCATTGTATTTGATGAGTTTTCCTTTTGAGGGGCTGGATGGCTGTTCTTCCGATTTGGCCGTGCAGCCGCAGTTGCTATTGGGCTCATTAGCCGGTATCGCTATGGCAATATCTACCATCAGCAATAAAAAAAGTAACGAAAGAATCACTATGCCAATTCGATTGTCTATAAAATCCCCCCTATTAGGATGCTGCCGGCAAACAATCTTCTTATTCGATGTGAATAACGACCTTGACCCGATAATAGTACTCATTTCCTCGTCCTCCATTGACGCATTTAGTAGAAAAAATGGGCATTCACCTTTATCGAATTTACCCAATTATACACTCCGGCCAAAATGCTCTGAAGATGAAGGCGATTATCAATAGGAAAGTCTTCTTCTTTTTTCTCTTCACAAGAGTATAATTGTATAAAAACAATCGAATCAATACTTGTCAATGAAAATAATATGGGTTTTAGATATTTTCAAGCATTTGTTCTAATTTGGTTCTTATTTCTGCCAATTGTTTCGATTTATACACTTCTCTGCTCTTTTTGATGGAAGAAATGGCCTCCTGCATACCTTCTGTGAGATCTGATAATTGGGGGCAGTGCATAATATTACAGATTTGGGTATTGGGCTTCAGGTCGTCAAGAAGATTGGTAACAAGGCGGATATTTTCGAAGGTTTCGTCAATTTTTGCAGTGGTGATGTCTAAAAAGCTTTTTAAAGCGCAATCAAATGCATCGCGTTTATTGTGTCTGAAGGAAAGCTCGATATTTTCCAGTTCGCCAACCCATTTTATAAGATTGTTTTTGGTTCTGGTTACGGTTTTATAAAGCAGGCTTAATTTTACGGCCGATTTGACTTTTTGCAGCAGTTCTGGAAAATCAACAGGTTTAAGCATATAAGCAGCGATGGGCAGTTGGACTGCTGCGATTGCGGTTTGCTGTGACGGATAGCCTGTTATGAGAATAACACTTGTTGCAGGAGTATCGGCAGCGACTTTTTTGACAAGTTCGAGATTTAGGTTTCCGGGCATTTTTATGTCGGCGATCAACAAATCGTAATGTTTTTTAGAAAGTTTTTTAAGGGCCTGCTGTGAATTTTCAGCACAGTCGCACAAAAAACCTTCATTTTGCAGCAGTTGTGCTGTAGCTGTCAGAAAGGTTTGTTCGTCATCTGCGAGAAGGATATTTCCAGATATACTGTTAAGCTTTTGGTTCATTGGTTATAGGTATAGAAATATTAAATGTAGTGCCGCGGGGGCTGCGGTTTTCAAAATCTATTTTGCCTTCCATTGCATTTATAATGTCCCTGGTTATGGACAATCCCAGTCCCAGCCCGCTTGTGGGTCCGCCGGTGCCGGTTGTAAAGAACGGTTCAAAGATTTTATGTCGGATTTTTTCATCTATGCCGGAGCCTTCATCGCTTACCTGAATATTAAGTCTTGAATCGTCTCTGGATGCGGAGATTTTAACTGTACCCTTTGGCGGAGAGGCCTGGATGGCATTTTGGACAACGTTGTACATTATCTGCCTGAAAAGTGCCTCCGGCAACATAACGGTTATGTCATTAGGACAGAAAATTTCAATATGTATCCGTTTTTCCTGACCGGCGATTTGCAGAAGTTCGGCTATTTCCCCGATAACCTCGCGGACTTCGAATTTGTCTGCCGGACGTGTGCCGGGCCTGTAAAGGTCGAACATCTGTTTTACAATCTGCGAAACCCGGTCGATTTCTTTTTCGATTCTTCCGACATATTCAAAATATTTATGGTTGGATGGGATAGCGTCTTTTACAAGCAGAAACGAATTTTTTATGCCGGCAAGCGGATTATTGATTTCATGAGCAATCCGTGCCGCAAGCTTGCCTGCTCCTGCGAGTTTTTCGGTTTCCTGCAGGATTTTCTGAATGCGGTTTTTTTCTTCGATTGTTTTTAAAAGCTGAACATTTGTTTGCTGCAGTGCCGCTGTACGCTGGACGACCCTTTGTTCCAGTTCAAGATGAGCCTTTTTGAGTTCTTCTTCAGCTTTTAGCCTTTCGGTAATATCCTGACCGGTCGAAAGAACGCCGATAGTTTTGTCCTGACTGTCTCTGAGGGTTCTGGCATACCATTCTATTTGTTTAAGACTGCCATCCTTTGTAACTATCGGGTTAACATTACCGTCTATGCGTATATCATGGATTGCTTTTTGAAAAATCTGCCTGATTTTTTGTCTGTCTGTCTCAGGAAGGAAAGTGTCAAACCAGTTTTTTCCCTTTACTTCGTTGAGCGAATAGCCGGAAAGTTTTTCAAAATATGGATTGAATGTTACGACATTGGCGTCCTTATCCAGAACAAGAACAATAGTTTGAGCGGTCTCGATAAGTTTTTGGGCAAAATCTCTCTGTTCTATTAATTCTTTTTTAATTTCAAGACGTTTCATCGCGCTTGCCAGGTCGTTTGCGGCCGTGTGAAGGAATTCAATTTCGGATTCTGTCCATTGGCGGATTTCTGTGCAATTGTCGAAGCTCATAAAGCCGCCCAACTGGTTATCTATGATTATAGGAACGATAAGCAGCGCTTTTATGTGGATAGATTCCCAGAAATCGAGCTGTTCGGATGGAAAGTTTTCTTCGCAGAGACATATATGCCTGCCGGTCACCAGTGTCTTTTGCCACTCAGGAAAGATTTTCCCGAAAAAGCGATTTTCTGTCAACTCCGTCGGCACAGGTGGGATTTTTTTGCTGCGGCACCATTGCGTTTTTCGCCTGAGTGGTATATTGAGCTTTTCATCGGTAATTTTTAAAAAGATGTGTACCCTATCGGCATCGGAGGCAGGTCCCAAAGCGGCGAGAAATTCATCGTATTTTATTTCTGATATTGAATTTAAAAGTATCCCGGCAGCCTTATCGAGAGCTTCGAGATAACGCTTGTGTTTCAAAAGTTCCTGCTGTTGTTCTTTTCTTTCGGTTATATCTCTTGATACCCCGCACATTCCTGCCGGGTTGCCGTCTTTATCTTTCATAAGCCACGTTTTGCATTCGACGACAATTTTACTGCCGTCAGAGGCCGTGTTGACAATTTCGCCTGACCATCTTCCCTTTTCAAGAGTAGTTTGAATTACCTCGTCCTGAGTTGCGCCTAAATCAGGGTCCTGACCGTAAATTATGACGGATTGTCCGATAAGTTCATCTCTGCTCCTTTTGGCCCGGTTGCATTGAGCCTGGTTTACATAAGTAATGATTCCTTTAAAATCAGTAGCTGTAATGCCATCGCCTATTTCATTCAGCAATGTTGACTGAAAACGAAGCTGGTCTTCAGATTCGGTCAGTACCTTACGTGATCTTCGTGCTTCAAGCCATCTTCTGAATGAACAAAGAACCAGTGCCGTTGCCAGGGAGATTGCGGCAAGCATAATCTTATCGTGTTGAGTGCAAAGCCGGCAAAATGTGCCAAGAATCCCCAGAGAATTTACAGTTAAAAACAGAGCTATTGCTACAAGAATTGTAATTACAAATTCTGTAACTACTTTGCTTGTCGGCAATGGTTTTTTGGACCTTTTTGCTTCCATGCCTTACAAATACTCCTCAAAAACCCAATTTGTTCTAAAAATTCAAGACAAACGGCCAAAACCGTATCTCGCTGATTTATCTGTTTTATCCAGAGATGCTGATGGACTCCCAATGAATGTCGACCTTATACTTCACACGCAAGATATTATTTACACTTGGGGCTGTCAAGAATCAAGCAGGATTTTTATTATTTTTACTAAAAATTAATTCCCCGAATATTGGCTGGAAGATGTTGTTTAATAAAAAAGCCCCCGTTAAAAACGGGGGCTTTGTGTATTTCCTTGTGTTGATATCAGGGGACCAGTTGACCGTTTGTATCATATTTGGGTGACCACGAGCCTATATTACCCAAAGCGTCTTTTGTGCGGACTCTGTAAACACTGTAATTTGGGACAAGATACGGTCCTGCGGTCCAGGTTGGGCTTAGCTGCCAACTGCTGCTTGTGCCTGTACCGTTAGTGCATTCGAAGTAGTAATAAACAGGCGGACTGGCGTCGTCGGCTTCAACGGCAGTCATAATATGGTAATAGAATTCTCCATTATAGGTATAGTGAGGTATGCCTCCAGTAGCCCACTGGCTCGGGTTCGGAATCGGCGGGTCAGTATCTAGAGGTATGTCGGTATCTCCTGTTGTAAAGTCCCACGTTGTAGTATTGCTTATGCCCACATAATAATTAGCAGACAAATCTTTGAAACAGGTTGCGGCAATCTGCACATAATAACCTGTTGAGAAGTCAAAAGATGCTGCCGGATTTATAGTTACGTAGGAACCTGCAACAGTAACATTTGCATCATTAGCGGCTATGGTTTCAACAGTTGAATTATCTGAAGTTTTCTTGATTACGATGTTACCTGTGCCTGCAACCACGTTTTCGCTGAAATGAATTATCAAGTTAGCATTTATATTTACGCCTGTAGCGTTGTCCAGAGGACTGAAACTTAAAACTGTCGGCGGAGTTGTATCTGGGATGCTGGGGGTTGCATTGCCGGTAGCACTCCAGCCGGTTTCGTTATATCGGGCATCTCTGGCCTTGACACGATAACCGTACTGTATTCCCGTGGTAAGACCGGTATCGGTGTACGTTACATCCGGATCCCAACCGCGGTCATGGCCTCCGCCGGATACACAATCGAAGTAGTATTCAACTTGTGGGCTTGAGTTGTCCCTTGCGATGGTTGCTCTCATTTCGATTGTGCTCAGTCCTGTCGAATGCGGCCATATAGACCATGCCATTGGGTCTGGTTTTGGCGGAATGTTTTCAGTCATGCCGTAGTTTTCGGCAAAGAGGGCATAGTCTTCAAAATCCACTTTACCGTCTTCATTAAGGTCTCTATCATAACACCAGTACGGGAATGTACAGTTATCATCTAACCAGAAGGTTACAAACAGGTAAAGGTCCATTATGTCAACTTTGCCGTCAAAGTTAAAATCACCAAGAATATCGGCTGTCAGCGTGTAATGATAACCCATATCCACATTGGAATCGGCTATGTCAATAATATGGTCGGTTCTGGTAGTATGTTTGTACATATCATTTTCTATGGCTGTACCTTGGCCTGCATCGACGCATAGGCTGTCAACTGTCTGATTAGGCTCATTGGTCGCAATTTGGCTAAGGTAGTAATTGCCCAAAAGGCCGCTAAAGAACAACGGATTTATATCACTGAAGTTACCTGCTGCGCCCCAAATGAGTATGCAGCCGTGTGCTGTATCGACAAATGCGCCTGCCTGGCCGTCTTCTACATCGCTGTATGAGATGTTTACCACGGCCCCGTGTTTATCTGCCGCGTCGAAATTATTTCCGATGGATATTTCTGGACCATATTCGGCATTATTGCCCCACAGTATACTGTTGATAACCTTTGTATATGCGTCGTAAGCGCAGCTCAGTGCGCCGCCATAGCCCGAAGCGAAACCGGCAGGTACGATAGCGTTATTCGTTATAGTACAATTCGAAAGCGTAAGTTTTACATTCCAGTTGGCTGATACGCCGCCGCCATCGCGACCGGCTATGTTATTTGCGAGGAGACAGTTGTGCATATTTGGTTCAGAATCGCCGCTAAGGTAAATACCGCCGCCCGATGCATTGGAGATATTATTGCTAATCTGGCAGTTTTCAATCAGTGTCGGTCCGTCAAAGGAATAAATACCTCCGCCCTGGCCTATGAAGTTGCTGTCTGGGAAGCTATCCGAGCCGATGGTTATGAGCCTGTAAGCCTTGTTATGGTTTATCTTGCAGTCGGCAATTCCGACATCCAATGATGAGAGGGCAAAGATACCGCCGCCGCGAAGAGCCGTATTATCGGCGATATTACAATCTTCGATTTCAATTACATTTGAGTCAGTTATATAAATTGCACCGCCGTCTTCGAAGGCGGTGTTGCCGGACATGTTCGTATCGCGGATTTTGCCGCTGCAGTTTTCTTCTATGTAAATTCCACCGGCACTGTTATTGGCATCATTGCCGGTAAAGTTGCATTTATCGATATTAAAATCGCAATTGAAACTGCACAATACAGCACCGGCATCATTTTGTGCCCAATTGCCGGAAAATTCACAGCCGTCGATGTTTACTATACAGAGGTCGTAGTAAAAAATTGCGCCTCCAGAATCTGATGCCGAGTTGTTTGTAAATGTGGAATCTGAGAAAATTGCGCTGCTTTGAGTTTCGCAATAGACGCCGCCGCCATTTGCTCCTGCGTAACAATCGTCAATTGAGCAGTTTCTGAATATCGGACTGCTGTTGCTGCTGATATAGACGCCGCCGCCATTGCCGTTTTGAGCACTGCAGTTTGTAATATTTACATTCCCGAATTCAGGATTGCTTCCATTGCTTATATAAATTGCACCGCCATTGGCGTTTGAGACGTTACAATCGTTGATATCGATATTAACGATAAGAGGGGAGCTGTTTGCGTCTATGAATATAGCACCGCCTCGAACGGCATCGCCGCCGCCGTTTATGATGGTAAAGCCGCTAACGACAGTGTCTGCCGTTTCACCACCGGTAAAGATAAAGCCGCGAGTATTGCCGCCGCAGTCGATAACGACTTTTGGAATGATATTCGGGTCGTCCGGATTGACGCCGAACAATTTAATTTGTTTGCCGCCGATATCTATATCGCCGGTATAAACACCTGCAGCCACAATCAGCGTATCACCGTTTTCAGCCGTATTGACCGCATTTTGCAGAGCAAGACCACCTCCAGAAACTGGGATTATTCGTTCCTGTTTGAAGCGGACGTAGTATGTATTGTTGGAATCGACAGTAAATTTCAGGGATTCCAAGGCAGAGACTTTGTCATCTGTTTGGTTGTACCAGCCTTTGACGAAATAATTCGCATCTGGTATGGCTGTGAAGGTTGGAATAGTACCTTCATAGTATCTGTAAATATATGTTGCGGTATTTGCGTCATAAGAGACAAGATTATTCGGGTCAGCGGTTATATGTCCGTGGATACCCAGATTTTCGATGATTTCTACCGTTATATCATACTGTGGAATAGGTGGAACAGGTGGAACAGGCGGTGCCCCATAAGAGTAGTGATAACCCATATCAACGTTGGAGTCAGGAATGTCGTTTACTCCGTCTGTTCTTGTTGTTAATGTATCAAACCCCAGTATCGAAGCTAAAGCACTTCCAGTATCAACACAGGGACTATTGGTATCCTGACCGGCCTGCACCTGGCTCAAATAGTAACCTTCCTTGAAAAGCGGGTCCTGGTCTGTATTGGAAATTGGCGTGTCCCATCCGCTGTTTGGATCCCAGTTAAGCGTACAGCCTTGTTCAACGTAAATCGGCGGTCCGACACGCAGCTTTACAGATGTCGGAGTATCAGAGAAAGTGCCGCCCTGGATAAACACTGCCGAATCAAGGACGCTGTCGCTTGTATCGGCGATAGCCAGTTTTATCGTATGTGTTCCAGCACCGATACCAAGGGCTTTAGCGGTAAATATGGTTGTGAATCCGTCGTATCCGATATCATAGGAAGGACCGCCATCACTTATGTCGTTATTATTATATAAAGATGAATTTGCAGCCGCAGTACCTAAAGGATTGCCGCCGTTGACGTTGTTGATTGCAACCGGAATAGTCGTGCCTGGTATCAATGCGATATTTACTCCATCAAGGAAGAATGCAAACACATCATTAAATGATGAATTGGTAAATTCATTGTATTCTTCGGAAGCAAATACGTAGTTAAAATACAAGTCTCCACCCATTGTTGTAAATTGGAAAGTAAGTATGGTAGCATCATGGGTATTGCTTTGCGGTACGAGAGTATTAAGGTCTGGGTCTCCCGGCAGATTATTATTGGCTCCTGCGCTGTCGCTGTTGTTTGGCGGCATGGCCAGGTTGGCGTCGCCGTTGGTGAGAATAATTCCGGATTCTATACCGATGCCGGCAGCTGTACCGCCTTTGAACAGACCAGCTGACATAGCAGTACCGGTGAAGGTCGGAGTACCTACGATAGAAATACCTTGGCCAATAATGCCGTTTGCCAAAATATTTGCGTCATTAGTAGGTGTTATCTCAAGTGAAGGAGCAAGCGGTTCCTGCGTATTCGGTTCATCATTGATATCAACAGCAGTATATGGCGGACCGATATCGGAATATGTTACATTTACTGTCGCAGGCAGGGGGTAACCCACATCGCCGCTTCCAACGGCAAGTTGCGAGCCGTTTTCTGCGGTGTTACCCCAGATGATGCAGTTATTTATGTCAGTATAGCTAAAATATGAACAATATAAACCGCCGCCATAAGATGATTCATAACCTCTTTTTGTCAGGTTGTTATAGGCTATTGTGCAGTTTTCAAGAAATACGTTTGCATACCAATTGATACTGGCGCCACTGCCATCGCGCCCTGAAGTATTTTGAGTGATAAGACAGTTCTTTATCAGTACTGAGTTAATATCGTCACCGCCAATATAAATACCGCCGCCTGAAGTATTTGCGGTATTGAAGTTAATCTGGCAGTTTTCAATCAAGGTCGGTCCTGCATATGCGTAAATACCACCGCCCTGAGCTACTACCGAATTAGGGTTATTCGGGTCTGTCACCGACTCGTAAGCCCTGTTGGCACTGAGTTCGCAATTAGTAATCGTAACCTTTGGCGAAGTAAGGACGAAAATACCGCCGCCGTAAAGGGCTCTGTTTTCGGTTATGCGGCAATCATTGATCTCAACAACATTGGAATCGATAATATAAATCGCACCGCCGTCTTCGAGGGCGGTGTTGCCGGTCATATTTGTATCATAAATTGCTCCGTCACAGTTTTCAGATATATATATTGCACCAGCAACATTATAGGAATCATTATCCGCGAAGTTGCAGCTATTAATATCGAAGACGCACTCGGCTGCGTACATAACGGCGCCGCCGCTTTCATCAGCCGAGTTTCCGCTAAATTCGCACCCCTGGAGGGTTACAGCGCAAAGCTCGCCGAAGTATATAGCGCCTGCGGAAGTTCCTGCGGTATTCGAGTTAAATGTACAATCAGTAACTTGCAGTAAGTTTTCAGTGCTGCTATAGATAGCACCGCCGCTCAAACCTGCGTAGCAATCTGTAAATGAGCAGCCAGTAAATATCGGATTGCTGTTTTTGCTGATGTAAACACCGCCGCCGTTGCCGTTTTGAGCACGACAGTTTGTAATGTTTACATTCCTGAATTCAGGGTTGCTTCCATTGCTGATATAGATTGCGCCTCCACTGGTGCGGACCGCGCAATCTCTGATATCAATGTTAACAATCAGAGGCGAACTGTTTGCATCAATGAATATTGCGCCGCCATAAACATTATTATTTACGTCATTAATATCGCCGCCGCCGTTAATGATGGTGAAGCCGTCAATTACGGTATTGTGGGTTTCGCCGCCTGCGAAGACAAAACCGCGGGAACCATTTGTGCAATCGATGATTGTCCTTGTTACGACATTCGGATCGTCCGGATTGACACCGAACAATTTAATTTGTTTGCTGCCGATATTGATATCGCCGTTATAAACACCCGCAGCAACAATCAGCGTATCGCCGTTTTGAGCAGTATCGACCGCATTTCGCAGAGCAAGACCGCCTCCGGAAACCTGAATAATGCGCCTTAGTTTGAAGCTAACTAAATAGATATTGTTTGAATTAACAGTGAAAGTAATCGAATCGCTGCTGGAGATTTTTGTACCTGTTGAATCAAACCAGCCGCTGACAAAGTAATTCGTGTCTGATATGGCTGTTAAGACTGGAGTGGTGTTTTCAGAGAATCTGTAAACATAAGTTGTGGAATTTGAATCATTAGAATCAAAATTATTCGGGTCGGCAATTATATGTCCGTGGATACCCGGATAGTTGGAATCTTCAAGGACTTTTACGGTTATATTATAACGTATCGGCTTGAATCGCACAAAGTATGTTTTGTTGGAACTGACGCCGAAGGTGAAAGACGGGTCGGTTGAAATTAACACATCATTTTGGTCGTACCAGCCGCGGACATAGTGGTTTGCGTCAGATACAGCCATTAATGTCTGATTTACACCTTCATAGATTCTGTATTTATATGTTGCGGTGTTTACGTCATAAGAGACAAGATTATTCGGGTCGGCAGTAGTAATATATCCATAAATGCCCGGATCATTGGTATCCGGAAGGATTGTTACATTTATATCATACTGCGGCAGAGCGGAAGCGTAATGGAAACCCATATCGACTATGCCACTGTCAAATACACCGTCCACTCTGGTGGTGTATGTATCCATTCCAACAATTGCGGCAAAGGTGCTTCCTGCGTTGATGCAGGCACTGTCAATATTTTGACCTGTTACTATATGGCTTAGATGATAGCCGGATAAGAAATTCGGGTCATCGGAAATATTGCTGCTGCCTTGGACTGACCACATATCGTTTATATCCTGCACAAGGCCGACTATTGAACACCGCGTGTCGTCGAGGTAAATAAATGTGGATGGCAGCGTTGCCAGGTCAATTGCCTGAATAACAGCTGCCGAAGCTGTACTGACGTCAGGTGTTTCAATAAGTATGCCGCCGGTACTTTCAGCCATACTCCTGAAATGCAAAGTTGCAGTGGCGTTGCCGACACCCCAGCCTGTAAGTATTGAATAAATATTAATGTTCTTATTATTAGCAGCATCAATAACATCATTAAGCGAATAATTATTGCCGTACGGTTCACAAGGGTCATGTCCTGGTGCGTCACCCATAAGTATTATTATCTTCTTTACGTTAGTGTCGCTTCGCCATTCGTTTAGTGAATTGCCGTCTATACAGTGCATCATTGCTGAAAAGACAGATTCTGGACCGTCGCCGCCATTACCAAGTGTAATGGCGTTTATAGCATTCTGAACTGCGGTGCGGCTTGACGTAAATACAAGGTCGTCGTTAAATGTGTAATCGACACCCGGTGCTCCATAAGGACTTTCCGGATAATCGCGGTAGTCAACAACAGCGATTCTGTAATCAGGCGTTTTTTGTGCGATTTTGTCCACGATATCGCCCGCTGCGGCTTTAACTGACTCCAATACTTCGCTCATACTTCCTGTTGTGTCAATAGCTATTACAACATCCATAGCCATGTTGACATCCGGAGCCCAAGTCTGTATATCGCTGTACGAAACGGTAAGACTTGCCGGCATATCTGTAAATAGTCCGCCGCTGCTTAAAGCGATTTGCGAACCGTTGGTGCCGCGATTGCCCCAGAAAATACTGTTTTTTATGATTGTATCGCTTTCATAGGAGCAGAACAAACCGCCGCCATCGCTGATTGCGCCGTATGCTGTATTATCCGCTATGGTACAGTTTTGAATTTGCGGCTGGGCGAAGTAGGTTGAAGCGATACCGCCGCCGGATTCAACTGCTCTGTTTTCGGTAATCAGACAGTTATTTATCAGGGGTTTTTGGATAAGCATCGTATCGCCGTCCAGGCAGATACCGCCTCCTGTTATTCTCGCATAGTTTTCAGTTACGACAGTATCGGTAATGTCAATCAATGAGGAAAGTGCATATACACCGCCGCCTGAGCCGAACAGGGGATAACCTATATTCTGAACTATGCCTGACAGAGTGCCGGCAGTATTGCCTTTTATAAATGATTTTGTTATTGAACCGACACAATCAAGCAGCAGCGCACCTCCGCCGGAATACGAGTAATTATTTATCATACTGGAGTTGGCGATATGTATTTCATTACTGATGCCCAAGGCATATATGCCGGCGCCGACAGGAGCGGAATTCTGAGTGAAATTGCAGTCATTAATATCGACATAGAATGCGTACCAAAAGCCCAGACCGCCTCCGCCGCTGAAATCGTTATCGTCTGAAATTACTGTTTCGCCGATACTTGTAGCTATCGTTTTATTATTCTGCATATTGCAGTCTGAGAATTGCGTTATAGAATTTCTATCGCAGAATACACCGGCGCCAAAACTTGGGAGATGCCAATTTTTCTTCGGCTGCTGCTGAACGTCCCCCCAGCTGAAGCCGCCCAATCCGCTGATGCTGCCTTCTGTTGCATTGTCTGTAACTGTGCAGTTGATAAATTTGGCATTGCAGTTTTGGCCGATGAAAACACCTCCGCCGCGAGCGCTGTTATTACTTACTATATCGCCCTGAGCTGCTTTTACTACTGTAGTAAGACCGCCGTATCCGCATGGGTCATTCCAACTTATCCCGGCATCTCCGCCATTTCCACCTTGTCCGCCTTTTGCATGGCAGTTTCTAATAGTGCAGTTTTCAAATGTCGGGCGTGGCAAAGTGGATGAATTAACATTATACCACCATCTTGGCGGTATGGGTATGGCGTGCATACCATTAGCATCATAAAATGTGTAGGTGTAGGACGGCAGGGCATTAATGTCAACTATACATATACCTCCGCCGAATGCAAAACCGGCCAGACCGCCTTGTCCGGCATCACCGTTATTAGGTTCGTCCTCATTAGTATAACTAAAACCATTTGCGCCATTTCCGCCGATTCCGCCGATTGCGCAGCAATCTTCGATAAGACAATTCTTGAAGACAGGGCTGCCGCCGAAAACTACTATGCCTCCGCCCACTGTGGATGCGCCGTCGCCGCCAGAACTGCCGCGATGAATAGTCGAATTTCCGTCAGCGCCATCTGCGCCAGCACCGCCTATGACGACTACATTGCGTATGATGCAATTCAAAATCTGGTGATTACCGCCCTCAATATATATTGCTTGAGCCCCGTCCGGGCCGTAGGATGGTTTGGAGTCGTCTGGTGAATCGTTGTCTGTGGCCCTACCGTGTTGTATCCATATATTAGTTATAGTTACCCCATTCAGCACGCTGTTGCCTGAACCAGTAAAGCTGAATCCTAATGGTTCACGAAAACTAACGCCTTCGCCGGTGCCGTCTATGACTACTGTTTCAGGATGTTCGGGGTCACCTACGATTGTGATAGATTTATTACGCACTACAAAACCTGTTGCGATATAAATACCGGGATGGATTCGTATTGTGTCGCCGTTATTTGCCATATCAATTGCGTTCTGTATTCCGTTGACATCGCCGTAAACATGAATCACTCTGTTTGTGCTGACTTCGAATTGTACAGTAACGTTTTTATCGCTGCTCATCACAACGTTATTTGTAGACACGTTCCATGCGGGAACATTTGTTGCTCCTATCCACGCTTTAACTCTGTAGCCGTCATAGGGTGTCGCTACAAGCTGAACGGTTGTTCCTGCCGGATAATAACCACGTTTGGGACTGATTGTGCCGTTACTATAGTTGGGGTCGACCTTGGTAATAAGCTGATATTGCTGGTATTCGAATTCGACTGTTATGGTAGTATTGACGTCGATAATTGTTGTTAATGAATTACCTGCCCCTGGAATAATTTCGTAAGTATCGGGGTCATTGCTGTCAAAAGTTGCCGTCTCGCCCTTAAGCCATTGCTTTACCATATAGCCTGAATTTGGCAGAACGGTTATAGTTGCATTGGTATCTTGCGGAATATAATAAGCTCTTGGGTCATTCGAGTCAGGGAAGTAATTGGGGTCGACGTTGATAATGGAGCCATTGCCGCCGTAGACATAAGTAATAAGTTTATATGTTGCTTCTGAGCTGAACTTGGCGATTACCGTTTTATTGTCGTTCATCGTAATAACGAATATATCATTCAGGCCGGATGTAGTATGATATGTACTCGGATTGCCGGGGTTATAGGTAGCGGTATTTGCGTCAATCCACTGTAGTAATTTATTGCCGATGACCGGTGTTGCCTGTACGGCTATTTCACTATATTTTTTGTAACTATGACCTGCCGGATAATTAGGGTCTATCGTACCGAGGCCGGCGGGGTCAGCATAAGCAGTAAGTATAGAGTATGCAGTTGCGCCGCCCGGATAATGGAAACCTATATCCACCGTTCCACTATCCGGCTGGTTATCGGTTCTGGTGGTGCGGTCCGAGCCAAAAATCGATGCGGCAGAATCCGAACCTTCGTCGACGCAGGGACTGTCGGCAAGCTGATTCGCATCGGTTTGGCTTAAATAGTAGCTGCCCAGGGAACCTGTTCTAAACATCGGGTCGGTATTTATGTTTTCCGTTCCCGCGTCGCTGTCCTGAATACAGGAGTAAGAAGATGTTATGCTTGCTCCGTATAAGTCATCGCCGTTGTTCCATAGGATAGAGTCTGTCACTCTTACAGTTGAGGAGATACTATAAATGCCGCCGAAACCACCGCTACCCGTATTGTTTGCGATTGTACAGTTTTTAATTTCAACAGAGGAAAAATAGTAGCAATCTATGGCGCCGCCATATCCGCCCGCGGAGTTCTTTGCAAAGAGACAGTTTGTTATTTTTAGCGGTGATATACCGTCATATTCACCGCATTCTATTGCGCCGCCGTCAGAGGTGGAATGGTTGTCGGTTATAATACAATTTTCAATAACAGGTGTGCCGTCAAAGCAGTCTATCGCGCCGCCGAAAGCTGCGTTGTTGTTTATTAAAATACAATTGGAAATGGTTGGCGAGGCCCCTTCGCATTCTATAGCACCGCCAAAGTACGCATTACCTCTTTTGATTGTAATATTTTCTACTCTGGCAAAATTTGTTTCGCCATTGTGGAAATAAAAGCCGCGTGTGTTGGTGGTGTTTTGGCAGTCGATTATACACTTTGTAGGATCACCGCTTGCACTGCGAACGATTATAGTCTTTCCGCCGAAATCCAGATTTCGATTTCCAGTACCTGTATAGGTTCCGTCAGCGATTACGATTATATCGCCTGAGTAAGCCGCAGCGGTAATTGCTGCCTGAATGTTCGCGTAACTGCCGGGAACATCCAGAGTAGCGGCTGTCGAGATAGTGGTTAAAAGGAATGTTAATACGAGACTGAAAATAAGTTTCTTATTCATGATAAATTTGCTCCATCCTGACAAATTTACGCGGGTTTCGTAATTTTTTATTCCGGTCATGATTATTCTTCCAAAAAAAGTTAACGATTTAAGCGCAATATCTCTTACTGACATCAGGCTGAATTGTTATGAGCCAATCCCTTGTAATAACTCTGCAACCAACCCTCACCGGCTTCCCGATTGCCCGTGACAGCGACAGAGTGCCCTTCCTCCTTGAGCCCCAAATATTCAGCGAATTTTATCATACTTTTAATCATAATGCAAGAAAAATCATTACGTCTGCTATTTCGGCAAGCCTTTCTGGTAAAAGAAGTTCCGTTATTTATTGACAGTTACTGAAACTATCTGTAATTTAACTTACACTTTCTGCGATATCGCAGGATATATCGGCTTGTTTTCTCCGTAATATAACTTGTTCGTTTTATTGACTTTAATGGAATAATTATGATTAAGATTAACGCCAATTATCTGAAATTACAGTCTGGGTATCTCTTCCCGGAAATCTCACGCAGGGTAAGGGCTTTTTCGGTTAAAAATCCTAATGCGAAGATTATCCGGCTCGGAATTGGAGACGTAACAGAGCCTTTGCCTCCTGTTATTATTGATGCGATGCACAAAGCGGTTGACCAGATGGGCAGCAGGGCTGATTTTAAAGGCTACGGTCCGGAACAGGGCTATGATTTTCTGATTGAGGCAATACTCGCCAATGACTATAAAAGCAGAGGCGTAAGTCTTGAAAATATAGAGGTTTTCGTTAGTGACGGCGCCAAATGCGATACCGGAAATTTTCAGGAAATTTTCGGCATTGATAATGTAGTGGCAGTAACAGATCCGGTCTATCCTGTTTATGTAGATACGAATGTTATGGCCGGCAGGAGCGGTAATACCGACAAAACAGGACGGTTTTCTGGAATAGTTTATATGCCCTGCACGCCCGATAATAATTTTGTTCCTGAATTGCCGAAAGAAAAGGTGGATTTGATTTATCTCTGTTTCCCTAATAATCCTACCGGTGCTGTTGCCACAAAAGAGCAGCTAAAAAAATGGGTTGATTATGCAAGGGACAATAAAGCAATAATTTTATTCGATGCCGCTTATGAGGCGTTTATATCCGATAATATTATTCCCCATTCGATATACGAAATCAAAGGTGCCAAAGAAGTGGCGGTCGAATTTCGCAGTTTCAGCAAAACGGCAGGATTTACAGGCCTTAGATGCGCATTTACAGTCGTGCCCAAAGAACTCAGAGCCTGGACGAAAGACGGCAAGGCCGTTGAAGTCAATCCAATATGGAACAGACGTCACTGCACGAAATTTAACGGCGCAAGTTACATTTCGCAGGCGGCGGCAGCGGCGATTTATACCTCTCAGGGCAAAAAACAGATTCGCAAAATAATTGAACTTTATATGTCCAATGCCGCTCTTATCAGAAACACGCTTGAAAAACTTGACTACGAAGTTTACGGCGGCGTAAACGCTCCGTATGTCTGGCTGAAAACGCCTGACAAAAAAACTTCGTGGGAGTTTTTCGATGAGCTGCTCGAAAAAGCTAATGTTGTCGGTACGCCCGGCAGCGGCTTCGGTGCTGCAGGCGAAGGTTTTTTCAGATTGAGCGCATTCGGCGAACCAGCAAATGTGGCAGAGGCGATGGAACGCTTTAAAAAACTTTAAGGAAGAAAAATGTCCGGTGAGACAGCAGTATATATCGGCCTTGGCAGCAATCTCGGCGACAGGGGAAAAAATCTGAACAAAGCACTCGGACTGCTCGCCGCAGACAGACATATAAATCTTTTCCGAACGAGCAGCATTACGGAGACAAAACCTCTGGCTGATAAAAAGCAGCGGGATTATCTCAACCGCGTCGCGGAAATTAAAACGACTTTGAAAGCCGACAAGCTCCTGAAGGTTTTAAAAAAGATAGAAGCTTCTCTTGGCAGAAAAAAAACGGCCCCATTCGACAAGCTCAGGGCAAGCGAAAAATGGTCAAGCAGAACGATTGACCTCGATATACTTTTGTTCGGCAGCAAAATTGTTCGCAAGAAAGACTTGTGTTTACCGCATAGACAGATGCATTTGAGGTCGTTTGTGCTTAGGGGTCTTTGCGAACTTGACGGCGAGATTGTTCATCCTGTGCTTGAGGAAAATGTCTCCGTTCTTTACAGCAGACTAAGCGGGAAGGATTTTTATTTTGATGCGGATAAACCGCAGCTTATTTCGATTGCGGGTGTAATCGGTGCCGGTAAAACCACTCTTGCCGAAGGTTTGAGAGATGTATTTGACTTTAGGCTGATAAAAGAATCTTACGACAGCAACCCGTTTTTGCCGAAGGTTTATGCCGGCCAAAAGTCGCTCGCTCTCGACAGCCAGTTATATTTTCTGCTGAGCCAGTGCGAACAATTGAAACCGGAAAGTTTTCCGGCCAACAGTATCGCGGTGAGCGATTATATAATGGACAAGGAAATGATTTACGCACGTATCTGGCTCGATTCGACGCAGTTCGAGATATACAGAAAAATCAATGCCGTGATGAGTAAAACAGTTGCTCAGCCGGCAATAGCGATATATCTTAAATCTTCTCCGAAAAGCTGTTTGGAGAGGATTAAACGTCGCAGCAGGCCTTATGAACAGGGTATTGATTTGGGTTTTCTTGAGAAGCTTCATATAGGTTATGAGAAACTTTTCGAGACATTTAATCGCTGCCCTGTTATAACGATAGACGCCGATATAGTCGATTTCAGGCAAAAGAAGGAAATTAAAGCAATCGGCGAAAAGATTAATTACTATATCGGGCGAGACTGAAAAAATGAAAATTGCTAAAACAATAGAGCAGATAAGAAAGATTGTTTCGCAGGCAGGGTTGGCCGGTAAAAAAATCGGCTTCGTGCCAACGATGGGTGCTCTGCACGAGGGACATCTTTCGCTTATAAAGGCCGCCGGAAAACAGACGGATTTTGTTGTTGTAAGTATTTTTGTAAATCCGGCGCAATTCGGTCCCGGCGAAGACCTTGCCAAATATCCTCGTCCTTTTAACGCGGACATAAAAACCTGTAAAAATTCTGGTGTCGATGTTGTTTTTGCGCCGGCGGTCAAAGAAATGTATCCCGTTAGAGACAATAAATCAGGTAAGTCTGACCTCAAATCAACTGGGGTAGAGTCAAAAGCGGTAGTCTCTAACGGGATGTATCCTGAAAAAAATCTGACGTGGGTGAATGTCGAAAAACTCAGCGAGCCTTTATGCGGCAAAAGCAGACCCGGCCATTTCAGGGGCGTTGCTACGGTTTGCGACAAACTTTTTAATATCGTTCAGCCGGATATCGCTTTTTTCGGCCAAAAAGATGCTCAGCAGGTTGTTGTCATTCAGCGAATGGTTTCCGATTTGAATATGCCGCTGAGAATAGTTGTTTGTCCGACAGTACGCGAAAAAGACGGCCTTGCGGTCAGCAGCAGGAATAAATATCTTAATGCCCGGGAAAGAAAAGATGCGGCGTTGTTATATGCTGCGCTGCAGGAGGCGGAAATACTTATCGGGATGGGTATGCGTAAAAGCGATGAGCTTATCAGGGAAATGAAAAAAATCCTTAAAATAAGCAAACGGATAAAAATTGAATATATAAGTATTGTCGATGCGCAGACGCTCGATGAGCTTGACAAGATAAAAGGTAAAGTTCTGATTGCTCTTGCTGCGAAAGCAGGTTCTACCCGGCTGATTGACAATATTATACTTGATGTTAAGTAATCCTTTATTAGAATATTACGGTTTCTGCAATTATTATTCTTTGGTGATATGAAATGCTGATAAAGATATTGAAGAGCAAGATTCATCGTGCAAAAGTAACAGACTCGCTTATTGATTATCCCGGCAGTATAGGCATAGATTCGGCGCTGATGGAGGCAACAGGTATTTTGCCTTATGAGTCGGTTCTTGTGGCTGACGTTAACAACGGTGCCAGACTTGAGACTTATGTTGTACCGGAAAAGAACGGCTCCGGCAGGATAGTAATTCTCGGTGCCGCCGCAAAGCTTATGAAAAAAGGTGATATAATCATTATAATGAACTTTGCGTATTTTACACCTGACGAGGCCAAAGGCTTTAAGCCGAAAGTTATTGTTGCCGACGAGAAGAACGGCATTAAAGAGATTCTTTAATTATGCATCCGGAACTTTTTAGGATTCCGTTTACAGAACTTACAGTTAAAAGTTATGGCCTGATGATGGTCTGCGGTTTTATCGCGGCCATATTCGTTATCCGCAGACTTTCACGCAGTATGGGGCAGGAAAACACCGAGCATATAACGACAGCGGCGCTGTATTCGCTTATTGCTGGTATTGTCGGCGCCAGGATATTTTACGTTGTTCACTACTGGCAGCAGTTCAGCGGCAAAGGATTAATCGAATTCTTCGCGGTCTGGAAGGGCGGCCTGGAACTGCTGGGCGGCGTATTTTTTGCGATTGCAGTAATTGCGTTCTATCTTTGGAGTCAGAAGCTGCCTGTCCGGAGGTATCTCGATATTCTTGCAATCGGCCTGATGCTTGCGCTTGTTTTCGGAAGGCTCGGCTGTCTTTTGAACGGCTGCTGTTACGGCAGACCGACGTGTGCCTTTGTTTCGATACGATTTCCCTATGGCTCTTTGTCCTATCAGGGCCAGGTCCGGCCGGATAAGGCAAGGAACAGGGCAGAACCTTATATTGAACTGCCGGCGGAATTTTTCGGTTATATAAATGACGCAAACGAATGGGTTGCTGCACCTGAATCGGAAAAATACAATTATTATTTAAAGCCGTTCGACAGATTGACCGAGCAGGAAAAATCCGAAGTAACCTCCGGCGAATATCGTGCTCTTAAAGTTTGTCCGACACAGATTTACGAGTCGCTCTCGGCTCTGGCTGGCTGTATCCTTCTTTATCTTCATCGTAAAAACGGTATTGAGCTGGGAAAAAAACAAAAAGTAATCCCGGCATTTTTCAGGCCCGGCGTTACATTTGCCCTGATGTTTATAGTTTACGGATTTATGCGGTTTTTTATTGAATTTATACGGGACGACAACCCCTATCAGTTCGATAACTTTACGGTTTCACAAAATCTGAGCATCGCGATGGTAATTGGCGGTTTTTTGCTTATTTGGCTCTTTTCTAAAATGAAGCCGGATAAACTATCCGTCAAGGATTTGTCTTAAAGCATTGACCAATCTATCGATTTGTTCCTTAGTATGGTCGCATTGAACGGAAATTCTCAGTCTTGCCGTTCCGGGGGCGACTGTCGGCGGACGAATCGCAACAACAAAAAATCCTTTTTCAAAAAGTTTTTTTGAAATTTCGAGCGTCCTTTTATTATCGCCTGTGATAACAGGAATTATATGACTTGTGTGCCGTAAGGCATCCCCAAGCGGACTTGCGCCTGTGTCAAGGCCGAGATTTTTAAGTTTATCCCTTAAATAAGCGGCGTTTTCTTTTAATCTTTTGCGTTTGTCCTGTGCGTTTTTGATTATTTCAATTGCGCAAAGAGCCGCCGCGGAATTCGCAGGCGTCGGCGCCGTTGTGTAAATAAACGGTCTTGCCTTATTGACAAGATAATCGATTACACATTTATCGCTCGCGACAAAACCGCCGCTGCAGCCCGCCGATTTGCTCAGCGTCGCGATGACAATATCAATCTCATCGAGCAGGCCGAGTTCTTCAGCAAGCCCTGCGCCGGTTTTGCCCATACAGCCGAAGGCGTGAGCCTCATCGATAATTAAATACGCGTTATATTTTTTCTTCAGTTTGACAAGCTTTTTCAAATCCGCAAAATCGCCGTCCATCGAAAAAATACTTTCGGTAACGATAAATTTTCGATTATATTCTTCTGAAGCAAGAAATTTTTCAATCCTGTCGAACTGTGTTCTGTGATAGGTCTTAAATTCCGCTTCGCTGCCCTTTGCGGCGTCGATAATCGAGGCATGGTCGAGTTTATCGAGTAAAATCAAGTCGCCTTTTTGCGGGATAGTCTGCAAAACAGCGAGGTTTGTCACATAGCCCGAAGGAAAAACAAGAGCGGCCTCTTTATCGAACATTTTGGCAAGGGCGTTTTCCAGTTCGATATGCGGTTTTATTGTGCCGCTTATAAGTCTTGACGCCGCCGAACCATAGCCGAATTTGTCCATTGCCTCTTTGGCGGCAGCGATAATTTGCTGATTACCAGCCAGATTTAGATAGTTATTACTGCAAAACAGCACCTTCTCGGCATTTGCGATACGTATTACAGTATCACAGGCGGAGTCAATACAGACCGGAACTCTGAGCAAATCGCTCTGTTTGAGCTTCTCAAGCTCGGTTTTTATAAAATCAAAATTGGTCATTTAAAGTTTTCTGATTGAAAACACCAGGGCTTTCCTGATATTATAAGAGACCGGACAATAAGACAATAATTTTCGGGCAATATATATGGGTGTTTACGATAGAGACTATTACAGGCCGGATTATGAAGAGCAAAAATTCCAGCCGCAAATGCAATTTAGGCTGCCGCAGTTAACGCCGGTTGTTAAATGGCTTTTAATTATAAATATCAGCGTATTTCTGCTGTGTATCATTGTAAAGCCTTTAGGGTTGTTTATTTATGAATGGTTCAGTGTCGATTCGACCAGCGTTTCCGGCTCATTACAGCCCTGGCGGCTGATAAGTTATCAATTTTTGCACGACCCGAACAACGCCTGGCATATTATTATGAATATGATGGGGCTTTATTTTCTTGGGCCGACGCTCGAGCGGTTCTGGCACGGTAAGAAGTTCCTTATTTTTTATCTTTGCTGCGGTATGGCAGGCGGCGTATTTTATCTTCTTCTCGCAGGTGTCGGCATAGTCAGTCGAGGAATCCTTATCGGCGCTTCCGGTGCTATTCTCGGAATGCTTGCCGCCTGTGCGATTCTTTTTCCGCAGTTTATAGTGGTTCTTGTTATATTTCCGATGCCTATTCGCCGGGCAGCGTTAATCCTGACGGCTCTTTATGTTATAAATATATTTATCGGCTCAGCAAATGCCGGCGGGGACGTGGCGCATCTTATCGGAATGGTGGCCGGTGCAGGATATGTATATCTTTGGCCGAGATTAAAGAACAGGTACAAACCGGCTCCATATACCAGCGACTGGGAAAAGAAATTCAAGGCCTACAGCGAACTTCAAAAGGAAGTTGACAGGATTTTGGCCAAAGTCAACGAGCAGGGGATTGCCAGCCTGACAAAAAAGGAAAAAAAGACCCTCGAAGAAGCGACTAAACTTGAACAGATGAAGAGCATATTATAAAAAAAGCCCCTTCATAAGAAAGGGCTTTTTGAATAGCCATTTTTTTAAAAACGTTTTTTAGTCCCAGTTGAGCTTTTCAGAATGGCTCATCAGTTCCTCCATATGTTTGTCGATTTGTTCGGCTTTTTTACTTTTCAGATTTTCAAGCTCAGCCTGGCTCTTGTTTACTACCTGCTGCAGGTCTTCGAGTTTCTTTTTAAGCTCTTCATACTTGAGCTGTTTTTTCTGAACAATCAGGTCGAACCTTTGGCCGAGTACTTCCTTTAGCTGCTTTGTCAGCTCTTCTTTTTGTTTTTCGTCAGTTGTGCCCTTGATTTTTTCGAGCAGTTCATTCCGTTTCTGTTTTAATGCCATATCTTTCTTAAGTACCTCGGCAAGGGCCGGATTGGTTTGCTCGGCATCGATAATCTGACGGTAATTTCTCATCTCGAACATCAATCTTCTCTTATAAGCCGGCGGGTCTGTAGTCTTCAGAGCTGCAAGCTCTTTTGCCTTTTCCGGTTCGTTCTTTTCAAGCCATGCCATCAATTCATTTTCTCTTTCCTGTATGTGCTCGCGAACTTTTTCCCTGCCCATCATTCCCATTGGTCCCTCACTGTTTTCTTCCATTTGCGTTCCTCGGCGAAGCCGATCTGGTGCTAAACCTTCAGGTCCGGGTCTGAGTTGCCGTGTGGCCTTTCTTATTTCCTCGCGGAAAAGTTTTGGGTCTTCATTACGGAGCTTTTCAAGTCTTGCGGCCTCATTCGGGTCGTCCTGTCTGATTTTTTCAAGAAGATTTGTAAAGAATTCTTCGCCCCTCACAGGCCTTTTCGTTTCCTGGCCCGGTGCGGCCTCGGGCTCAGGCGGGGAGACTGCCGCAGGCGGAGAAGGCGGAGTGTTTTCTTTGGGTTCCTCGGCCTGTAATACACAGACGGCCAGGAGAACAACGAACGCAGTCAATAGAAATATTTTTGCTGTCATTTTCATCTTTTTTATCCTTTCCAAAAATAGTTTTCAATTTCTGTTATTTCGGTATCGACATTATTAATCGAATCGGCAAGTTGTTCATTTGTGCCGTTATCTTCATTCAAACGGACAGCAACAAGCTCGCCTTTGAGCAGTTCAATTTCTTTTTCCAGAGCGGCTATATTATCGTCTACCTGTGTCAGTGCTGTCTGATAGCTGTTCTGAGTGCGACTTACAGGTTTTTCCCCGTTCATATTCTGCATTAAAAGTATGGCGCCGATAATGACTATCGCCGCTACTGATGCTGTTTTGATGAGAACAGTCGAAAAAACGATGCGTTTTTGTTTTCTGTCGATTTTCAGTTTAATCTCATCAATAACTTTCTGCGCAACCTGCGGTGCAGGAAACTTTTCAAACATCCGGTCCGTTTCTGCCAGGTCGTTTTTTATCTGTTCGGCCTGTTCGGTCGGGTAGAATCGTGATAATAGATTGTTGATATTTTCTTTTTTATTTTCAGTCATCCGAATCTTCCATTAATTGCCGCAGTTTTTTGAGTCCGCGATGTACTTTTGAAAGCACGGTGCCAATCGGTTCGTTTCTCAGCCGGGCCAGTTCTTCGAAACTCAACTGCGAATAATAACGCATAACAATAATTTCGGCAGTTTCAGGCTCAAGCCTTTGCAGTTGTCTGGTCAGCTTGTCGGTCAGCAGGTCGTTTTCCCTGGGTATTTCCGTATCGGTTTGAACCTGTTCTTCGATATGTAAAAGCATCTTCTGGTGCCGCTTTTTGGTCCGTAAATAATCGGTAAACAGGTTCGAAGCCATCCTGAAAAGCCAAGGCTCGAAAGTTTCCGGCCGGCAGGTGCCGATTTTCTCAACCATTTTTAAAAAGAGCTCACCGAGCAGTTCGTTTGCCTCATCTCTGTTGTAGGTTAATCTGTAAAGGTAGCCGTACAAACGACTTGAGTAAATATCAACCAATTCTGAAAGAGCCTGCTTATCGCCTTTACGGGCGAGAGAAACAATGTCTTTAACTTTTTCCGAGCTGCTCATTTCCTGTTTTTTCATAAATATAGACGTTTGGCGGTTTTGGGATATTGCATCATATTTACAATTTTTTTTTAACGCTACAAAAATCAATTTCCAAACCTTATTTACGCCAAACAGACCTCAAGGAGAGGTTTTTATCGGGTCAAGGACGAAATCGTATCTGGGATTTTCCTGGTTGTGAAGGAAAACCGGCGATTCGGCAGGTTCAAAACCATCGGCTTGTACCTTTAACTGAAAATCAAACGGCTCGTTTATTGTCAATTCGTATTTGTTATCAGAAAATGTTGACGAACTCGAATCCTGCCAGGAAATATTGATGTTGTCGGAATAGTAACCGGGCGTTATTTTAAAAGTTTCTACCGGCTTATCGGGATTGCTGCTGGTTACACTGCCGCTGATTTGAGGCGCCGACAAAAGCGTTATCACGTAATCGCTTCCGCTTTTCATCGCAAAGTTGTGAATACTCACATAACCGTCCTTTTGTATGTTGAACAGGACTTCCTCGGCAGGTGCGTCCTGCCACTCGAAAAACCCGTCATCGTTGGTTTTTACTTCGAATTTTAGGGAATTTACTCCCTGCCATGTTAAGGTTGCGACAGAAACATCTTTTATGGGAGAGTTGCTGGCATTGACGACTTTTCCTCTTATAATATTTCCGGGCTTTAGAATGAAAGTAACGGGCGGCATATCAGGCTTGACTTCGATTGGCTGTACCTGTGGTGCCGCTCCGGCGTATTGAGCGGTGAATATCTCGATACCCGGCGTGATATTATCGAAACGGAACCAGCCGTCCGCGTCGCAGGTTTGCTCTTTTTCGCCCTCGCCCTGGAAAGGACCTCTGGTTATTGTCGCCTGCAGCGGCCTCTGCTGCAAATCTACTACTCTTCCGATGACCGTAACGCCTTTTTCAAGGATAGTCTCGAATGAAAAGTTTTTTAGCTGCTCAGCCGTTGCCTGCTGATAACTTTCCGGGGGGGTATAGTCGGGATGTGTTGCCATTATTGAGGCCTCAGATGCGTTTTCGGGGAAGTTGTTACATTGCCAGATACCATTCACGTCTGTTTTAAATACGCCAAGTAAATTTGTGTTCTGGTTTTCCAGGTTGTTACCGGATTTGGCAAGCACTTTTACTTCCGCGCCTTTCACCGGCTCAAGCTCCTGATTTTTGACGATTCCGCCGATTTTGACTGTCGCCGGTTTACTGGTAGCGGCTGGCTGTACAGTGTTTATGTCATTGGCTTTGACGGGCAGGGCACCAAGTTTAAGAATTTCGGATGCGTTGGTATCGGTAATCTCTGCAAGAAATTTTGCCGCCAGAAGTTTTGAAGGCAAATCACCTTGCTGGATAATTTTTAAAAGCTCCGGAACGTTCTCTTCATCGGCGAGCTGTTTTATCATTTCGAGTCGGGACTGCTGTTGTTGCTGCGTTGAAATTATTTTGGTTGTCGGTGGAGGATTTACGGGAGTCTTGACAGCGGCAGGTTTTTTCTTCACTATCGGTGCGACAATACGCCTGACAGAAAACCTGTCGGGCCAAAACAAGATACCTGCCGTAATCAAAACAACTGCGGCGGCGGTAAAATATAAAATTATCCTGCCGACATTTTTGTCTGCATGGCCGAATGCGAGCGGAATCTTTGCACGAAGTTTCTCCTTATGGCCGGCATCGGGAGTTACAGCAGCCTCGAGGGTAAGCTTATCTATGAGCTCTGCAAATTCCTTTTTTCTTAAGTAGCGATTTATTTCCGCTGTCGCGATGGTGCAAAGCCAGTCGATAAATTCCGCCCTTGTTTTACCTCGAAAAAGCCGGATATTCCGGGCGGCAAAGATAAAGACTCTGCTGGTCATATCTTCGGTAATCTGTTTAGTTCGCATCCGGGGCAGGCAGAAGTAAAATATTTTTTCATAGTATATATCGTAGAGCAGCAGGAAAGCGGAACTGTCGGTAGAGGCAAGAGTTATCAAGGCATCTCGTTCGGTTTCTGAATTATTGGCCATTTTCAGTCCGTTTGCGATTATGGTAAACTATTATGTATTCAGCAATTATATTTTATTTCAGTTTTCACCGGTATTCAATCAAAAAATGACATAAAAAACAAACAAACAAGAGTTTTTTAGTACAGTATTATACCGGACAAAAAACTTGACAGCGGGGGCCTGCTGAAGTAAAGTGTTTTGTTCTCTAATTTTGCGTTAGATAGTACAGAAAAAATTAATGTTTTTGGAGGTCATATTTAGTGGCGAATGATTTGGCTCGTAACCTGATTTCTGCCGGTGTGCATTTTGGTCATACCGTCAGCCGATGGAATCCCAAAATGAAACCGTATGTTTATACTCGCAGGGGTATGGTTCATATTATCAATGTTCGCGAGACGCTCAAGGGTATTATCCTTGCTCAGAAGCTTTTGAAGGATATTGTGTCCAGCGGAAAGGATGTTGTCTTTGTCGGTACCAAGAGGCAGGCACAAAAGGCGGTAAAGAACGCCGCCGAAACGACAGGGATGCATTATGTAACAAACAGATGGCTGGGCGGAACCCTTACGAATTTCAGAACCATACACTCGAGAATTCAGAGGCTCGATGAGCTTGAAACAATGGCAACGGATGGCTCGATTGAATCTGAAAGCAAGAAACGCGCTTCAACGCTCAAACGCGAACTTCGCAAAGTCAAGTCGAATCTCGAAGGCATACGCAAGATGAGTCAGATACCCGGCGTTATTGTGGTGGTAGACGCAAGAAGAGAACACCTGGCTCTTCGTGAGGCCAAGAAAACCGGTGTGCCGACTATTGGCATTATCGACACCGATTCCAACCCGGATACGGTTAACGTAGCGATACCGGGCAATGACGATTCGGTCAAGGCGATAGATATTATAATCAACGAGCTTGCTTCTGCGGTCGCCGAAGGCAAAACTACGCAGAGAGCGGTGTCTAAAGACGATGATTCTCGCAAACCGCGAGTCCGCAGACGTTCGCTTGCCAGGGCAGCCGATTCGGCAGAAGCCCAAATTGCTTCAGGAACTGATAAACCTCAGACGCCGGGCGAATCCGCATAGATTTAAACGCGGCAAAAAAGACCGTACCAGGGTAAAAGGTGTGGCCTTTGTGCAAATACTAATTTAATATTCAGGAGATTTTCTAAAATGGCAGAAATAGAAGCTGCACTGGTTGTAAAACTGAGAAAAATGAGCGGGCAGGGAATGATGGACTGCAAAAAAGCTCTTGAGGAAAGTAATGGAAACCTCGAAGATGCGATGACATCGTTAAGGAAAAAAGGACTTGCGACTCTTGCCAAAAGGGCGGACAAGCAGGCATCCGAGGGCAAAGTAATATGCTTTTCAAGCTCCAACGGAAAAGAGGCTGCGATGGCAACGCTCTGCTGCGAGACGGATTTTGTTGCCAAGACCGATGCTTTTGTCGCCACTGCCGATGTAATGGGCGATTATCTGCTTGCCTGTAAGGCAGCGGATGGCGTTGAAAACCTGCTCAATACTGAAAAGAGCGGAAAAAAGTTTTCAGATGTCATAACCGAATGCGTGAGCAAAACAGGCGAAAAAACCGAAGTCGGAAATTTCGCTAAATTCAAACTCCAAGGCGCCGGAAGTATAGCTACTTATGTGCACTTCAACGGCAAAATAGGCGTTATGGTTGAGTTTGAAACCAGCACGCAGTCTGTTGCCGATAATGAGCAGTTCAAGCTCATCGGCAAAGACATTGCGATGCACATTGCAGCGATAAATCCTCTTTCGCTCGACTCTTCTGGGATTTCTGCCGATGTAATCGAACGCGAAAAGGCCATTGCCGCCGAGCAGGTAAAGGACAAACCTGCCAATATCATTGATAAAATTATAGAAGGCAAGATTAAGAAGTTTTTCGCGGAAAACTGCCTGTTGTCTCAGGGGTTTGTAAAGGACGAGAAAATCCCCGTCGAAAAAATACTTGCCGATACCGCAAAAGCCGCCGGCGGTACTGCAAAAATAAAAAGATTTGTACGATTCGCAATCGGATAATATAATAAACACCGTAGAAAAGACAGGAACACAGGGATGGGCGAATTAAAATACAAACGTGTCCTGCTGAAAATCAGCGGCGAAAGCTTTTGTAAAAGCGGCGGATTTGGTATCGACGGCCAGCCGCTTGCCTCGATTGCCGAAAGGATACAGCAAATCCAGAAGCTCGGCACTCAAATTGCAGTCGTTGTAGGCGGAGGCAATTTTCTACGGGGTGAAACCTTTAGTCAGTCAAGTCATATCCCTCGTCATACCGCCGATTATATGGGAATGCTCGCAACGGTTATCAACGCCTGTGCCTTGCAGGAGACGCTGGAAAAAATGGGACAGCCGACGCGAGTTTTAAGTGCGATAGAAGTTTCAGCCATCTGCGAACCATTTCTCCGCAGAAAGGCGATAAGGCATCTCGAACAGGGCAGAATTACTATCTTGGCGGGCGGAACGGGAAATCCGTTCTTTTCTACCGATACCTGCGCAGCTCTTCGGGCTTCCGAGCTTGATGCCGATGTTCTTATCAAGGCGACAAAAGTCGACGGTGTTTATGATGACGACCCGATTAAAAACCCAAAAGCGAAACTTTTCGATAAACTTGCTTATCAGGATGTGCTGAATAAAAACCTGAGGGTTATGGACCATTCAGCGATAAGTTTATGCAGTGAAAATAAAATTCCGATTATTGTGCTGAACATCTTTCAGAAGGGCAATATCACAAAAGCTCTCTTTGGCGAAAAAATCGGTACGATTATCTCTTAATTTTGCAGGAGCGGGTTATGCCGACACAGAAAATTGTAAGCGAGCACAAACAGCTTATGGAAAAAGCGTTTGAGTTTTTGTACAGCGAATTTAAAACTGTCAGAACAGGCAGGGCGTCCACAGGCCTTGTTGAAAATCTCAGGGTCGAATATTATGGTACATCTACACCTTTAAAACAGCTTGCGACACTCTCGGTGCCGGAGACGAGTATGATTGTCATAAAGCCGTTTGACCCCGCTTCCATAAAAGATATCGAAAAGGCAATTAAGAACAGCGACCTTTCCATCGCCCCGATGTCGGACGGCAAAATTATCAGGCTTAATGTTCCGCCGCTTTCCGGCGAAAGAAGAACTCAACTTGCCGCACAGGTCAAGCATCTCGGCGAGCAGGCAAAGGTCAGCATCCGCAATATCAGAAGAGATGCAAATAAAAAACTCGACGATGCGCAAAAAGCGAAAACTCTCACGGAAGACGACCGCGACCATGGTAAAAAAGAAACCGACGACCTTACGAAGCAATACACAGACGCGATTGACAAGGCCATAAAAACAAAAACAGATGAAGTAATGGAAAGCTGACAAATCGTTATTGTTGTCGAATCTCCGAAATTTTAAATCTCTTTTTTGAGGGGACAAAAAATGCAGATCGAAAATAACACTCGGGAAAAAAAACGTTCAAAAGTTTCCGCAAAGAAAATTTTTCTGTGGATGCTGTTTTTTCTGGTTTTATTTTTTATAATTTTATTTTTTGCTGTGCCGGCATATCTGTCGTCGGACAGCGGAAAAAGTTTAATCCTTGCCAGAGTAAACAGTGCCATCAGCGGCAAACTTAAAATCGACTCTCTTTCAATGAGCTGGTTTGAGGGTGTAAAAGCGCAAAAACTTGATTTTACAAACAGCACCGGCTGCACGAAAATAACCGCAAAACAGGTAGCCGCACGACCGAGTTATTTTTCGCTGCTGGGCGGCAAACTGACAATCAACCAGGCAGTTATAGACCAGCCGATGGTTTCGATTAATACATCCGGAGAGTGTGCGCGGAAAAAAACCGAAGAACCAGCCATAACTCCTGTACAATCGAAGGCACAGACCGGCCCTCCCGCCGCCTTGCTGGCCATTGAACGAATCAATTTGACTGTAAATAACGGCAATTTCAAAATCACTGCTCCTGATACTAATAATATTATGCAGACGATTGAGCTTAAAGATATAAACAGCAAACTTGCCTTAAGGCCGCTCGGAAGCAAAAGCACTTTTGATGTCTCGTTGGCTGTTGTCGGCGCAAATGAAGTTTCGGATATTGCAATATCGGGTCAGGTAAAAACTCCTAAAAAACAGTGGACGCTGGCGGATACGACAGGGCAGATTTCGATTGAGGTCAACGACCTTAACCTTGCTACGCTTTCGCCTTTATTTGCCGCCCTCGATGTGAATATGACAACGAACGGCAGGGTCAAGGCGAATATGGAGGCCCAGATTCAGAAAGGCCAATTCGAAAATCTTCAGGGTACAGTTAACGCCAGCGGCATCGATATTACCGGCTCAATGCTTAAAGGCGACAGAATCCAGACCTCAAAACTCCAGGCCGATATAAAACTTAATACGACTGAAAAAGTGATAAATATCGACCGGCTCAAAATCCAGGCCGATGGCTTGACCGCCGATGTCAAAGGAACTATTCCGAAAACGCTCCGCAGCTTCGAGGATTTTCTCAAGGCCGATTCTGCTGACAATCTGCAGGCTCAGTTTGACTGCGATGTTGCAAAAACATTCAAACAGGTAAAAACAATAGCAAGATTCAAGGAGGATTTCGACATAAACTATGGCAGGCTGAGCGGCGATATTAATACCGAAGCACAGAACGGCAAAAGAACGCTGACCGGAAAAGTCAAACTATGGGCGCTCGAAGGCAAATTTCCCGTAAAAAGGATTATACTTTCAAAACCGGTAGAATTTGACGCGAAAATTATTTCGCAGCAGGACAGGATAACCGTTGAAAGACTTGCTGTCGATTCGTCTTTTCTAAAAGCCAAACTTAGCGGCACAACGGACAATATGAATTATACCGCCGATGTCGACCTTGCCAAAATGCAAAGCGACGTGGGTCAGTTTATCGAAATAAAACCGACTCTCACCGGCGATGTCAATCTTGCAGGCCGCGGTTCTTTGGTTAAAGGTATTCTCAGCAGCACAGGGACCGGAGCATTCAGTAATATTTTAGTGAAAATACCTGACGGCGGCGAAATTTCAGAGCCGACTGCGAATATCAAATTTGATTTCACCTGCGATACCGAAAACAAACAGCTTTATGTCAAAGCCGCAGATATTGTATCCTCAGCAGGAAAACTAAACCTGAAAGATTCGAGAATTCCGCTCGGTTCAGATGCCCCCGGCCAGATACAGATAAATGCGGATATGGCTCTTGAGCTTGCCAAAGCCGTCCCGTATCTGCAGGCTTTTGGCAAACTCGACCCTCAAATGCAGCTTGCCGGCTTTGCGCAGGGTGATATCGCTCTGAATATAAAAGAAAATATTATTGATGCGATTGTAAAACAGATAGCAGTGAAAAATTTCAACCTCGCTTATCCCGACAGGCAGCCGTTCTCTCAGGAATATATGAATATTGCTTTCAGCGGACGGTTCGATACAGCCCAAAAAATTTATACCGTTGAAAAACTTCAATTGACAAGCCCGCAGATAAAACTTTCCGGCAAACTCACAAATTCTCAGAGCGGCCAAAACGTAAAAACCGAAGGCTCGTTCAAAGCCGATTACGACCTCGCCGCGGCAAGTTCTCTTATTTCGCCTTTTGTGCCCAGCGGTTTTTCCGCGACCGGCAAGAGAAGCGATTCGATAACATTTTCATCTTATTATCCAAAGCAAGACCCGGCGTTATTTACGTCGAATCTCAATGCCAGGACATCTTTCGGTTTCGACAGCGCAAAATATATGGGTCTGGATATGGGCAAAAGCGAATTTAATGTAAAGATTGACAACGGCCTTATGACAATCGCTCCGTTTTCAACTACCGTCAACCAGGGCATGTTCAACTTCGGAGCATCTGCGAATCTTAAAGACAAGCCCGCGATGCTCAAAACGCCCGGCCCGGTCAAATTGTTTGATAAAATTCAAATTAACCGCCAGACAACAGATACGCTCCTGCGTTATGTAAACCCGCTCTTTGCCGACGCGACGGATATTTCAGGCGTCCTGAATTTCAATAGCGAGAAAATGGCTTTTCCGCTCCAGTCGGGCTACAGAAACGATATTGACATAACAGGCACGCTTTCCATCGATAATATGCACCTTGGCGGCTCGTCCCTCCTCGGCCAGATTGTTCAGCTCGCAGGCGTCTCGCCGGATGCCAATATTACCGTTCTGCCGACCCTGTTTGTGCTTGGAAATGGAGTTCTTAAATATGACGATATGCAGATGAACATCGACAAGAAGAGCATTAACTTCAGCGGCCAAATCGGTCTTGATAAATCTATGCAGATGACCGTTACACTCCCCTGGACACACAACGGCCAAAGAATCAGGCTTCCGCTGAAAGGCACCGTTGACAAGCCCCAAATTGATGTAAGCAAACTTCTCGAGCAGCAGCTTCAGCAGGAACTTGAGAAACAGATTCAAAAAGGCCTTGAAAAATTATTAGAGAAAGGCAAATAGCGGCCTGCTGTTAAAAACAAGCGAATCTGCTATTATAAACCAGATTACCGACGATTACAGACAAACGCTTTCTCAGTACACCGTAAAAAATCTGATGTAAATCCCAAAAAGAAACCCCCAAAATAACGCTGGGGGTTTCTTCTCTCAATAACAGCCGTCAAATCATCACGGCTTAATAGCGGAGAATATAAGATAGTAAAAACGCAGCCAGGCATTAGAATTGGTACTGACTTCGTTGCCAAATTCTTTCCATACATACTCATTGAAAGGACCGTATGGAGCCTTGGTTTCGTTTGTCTTGTTGCCCTTGACAAAAACAATATGTCCATCCTTGAACACGGCGTTTAATGCATAAAGATTTTCCTCTTTATGAGTTAATTGCTCCATACCTGTATTTGCCGTAGTATTCCATATCAGGTCTGTCATAAAAGGTATGTTTGCTTCCATATCGTCATATCTGCGGGCGGTCCACTGGGGCACCTTGTCAACAGATAGGTCTCTTGGGACAGAAAGGTCTATCGGAAAATACGTGTATCCTACACGTACCCACTGATTACCAGTTACATTAATGTTCTGCGGCAAAGTGCCCCATTCATAACTCGTATTCGGCGGCGCAGGGTCTATATAAGACTCATACCGATATTGTGGTCTCTCGTCGGCCGGACAGTAGAATATTCTTGCGTCATTTACAATACCGCCGGCGTACAGACACCCCAGCCTCATAGGGTAAGGTTTGCCGGTTATATCCATCCACCCCTCGTCGCCGGCGCCGCCACGATGTGTAACATACGAATGTCGTTCGCTGTCCCTGCTAGTATTTGTGGCAGGGCAAGTATATGGAGGCGGGAAACAGGGGTCTTTGCCGCCATACCACGGCAGAAAACCGTTATACTCGTCGGCATACGTCTGCATCGCCGCGGCAACCTGTTTCATATTATTGGCGCAAATTGCCTGCATGGAAGCCGCTCTGGCCTTGTTTATTGAAGGAACAATCGCCATCAGCGAAGTGGTGATAATCATCGTTATTACTATAATCGCGGCAAGTGTGTCGGTCCATGTCGAACCTGCATTATTGTTTATTTTTCTTTTCATTTTATGTCTCCTTTTAACTTAAAATTTCAAATCACACTTAATATGTACCTATCTGCGGCTGCATTTTTTGTGCCATTTCGGGTATTTATGTTTATGTTTGCATTTGTTTATTACTCTGATTGTATCTGTTCCCTCAAATTTTCTGCCGTTGGTCAGTTCTCCGCTCACCGTCAGTTCGACTCTGCCGGGCGAAACGATGTCTTCAACCGCTGGCCGGTTGAATCTTACAATCATATAATTCCATCTTTTCACAACCATGGTCCATTCAGCTTCAATTTCATCCTCAAGCAGGATACTGTCCGGGTCGATATCGGCGACATTGAAACCTTTCGGGAGCCGGATATAGCATATTATCCACCTGCCGCAGCTTCGCAGGTCAAGAACGCAGGGGGATATGGAAATTTTAGCTTTAATCGGGAGTTCGGGCATAAGCAGAAACGCATGAGTCTGGCCGAGTGAATTTATTCCCTTACCCACTATCCAGCCGTCATTGTTTATGCCGAAGGCATACATCAGTGTCCAGCCGCTGTTAGGGTCTATTAAATTGTTAAGATTGGTATTATTACCGCCGCCGGTCTTGTCGAAAAGACATGCAACAGGCTCTCCCGAACTATTTGTCGCGTATCCGACAATCCGACCCTTATCGTTGATGCAGTAGGCTTCGCTGTCGTTGCCGTCGCCAAGTGTCCCAAGGTCGATATTATTACCGCCGCCGGTATTATCAAAAAGACAGGCGCGGTAATTACCGCTGCTGTTAAGTGCCCATCCGACAACCTGGCCGCTGCGGTTAGTTGACCAGGCCAGGCTCGAATCTCCTCCAAGTGCTCCCAGGTCTGTATTATTATTGCTGTCACCGGTCGGGTCGAAAATACAGGCATGTTCATAGTTGAAACTGTTATCGGCGTAGCCGACTATCTGGCTTTTGTTGGACAACGCCTCGCTTATAAGTCCGCCGAGTGTTCCAAGGTCGGTATTTATTCCACCTCCCGTGTTGTCAAAAATGCACCCGTGCCAAAAGTCAAGACTATCTAATGCCCAGCCTGTAATCTGACCGCTATCATTAATTGATTGTGCACAACTGTTTTCTCCGCCGAGTGTGCCGAGGATTACATTGGCCCCGCTTCCGTTCGAGTCAAAAATACAGGCGAGATCGTTAGTTTCGCCTACAATTTGGCTACTGTTACTGGACAGGGCGCCGCTGCCGATGCCTCCCAGATTCGTATTGGCTCCGCCTCCGGTATTGTCGAAAACACAGGCTCGTGAATCGACGGAATTGATATCGGCCCAGCCGACAATCCGGCCCTCGTCATTAACGGCCCAGGCACAGCTGCCCGGATAGCCGTCAAGTGCCCCAAGGTCGATAATCTCCTGATACGCGCACACGGCCTCGGCGAGGATAAAAATAGATAAGATTGCACTAAGAATTGCTTTTGTTTTCATGGCTTGTCTCCTTTCAAAATTATTATTTTTTTGCCACGACTCTTTATTTCTCAAACTCGATAATAAAACGAGTTTTTCCTCGGTACCAAAGAGATAATCTGCCGGAAACAATAGACGGACTATCACCGACTGGGCTGCAATCGAAAAAATCTTCAGATTTAAAGTGATGTTGATTTAAGGCGGGCACAAAACGGTATGATAAAAAAAACTCAACTTATAATGACTATCTTAAATTATAATTTTCTGCCCACATCAAGAAACACATCATTACAAATATATAATACCGCGAATATGTAGTATGTCTAGTATGTCAAGAAAAAAGTAAAACGTTGCTTGGTATTTAGCGACAGTAAACGTCTAAAATAAGCGTAAAAACACTTGTTTTTTTATCTATTAAATCGCTCATAACTCCTTTATTTTGTTTTTGGTCTCGGCCAATTTGTTTTGACTATACGGACCGATTATGGTAAATATTACCAGTTTTAGGGAATTCGGCCGTATTTCTATGAATATTGAGGATTTACGTAAAAAAATTGACCAGATTGACTCAAAGCTCGTAGAGCTTCTCAACGAACGTGCGCGGGTAGTTATAGAAATAGGTAAACTCAAGGCCAACGGCCCGATTTACGCACCCGACCGCGAAAAAAAGGTATTATCGCGGGTCGCTGAGCTGAATAAAGGCCCATTGCCCGACAAAACCCTCCAGGCAATCTGGCGGGAATTGATGAGCGGCTCGTTCTTTCTCGAAAGGCCGTTGAGAATAGGATTTTTAGGGCCTGAAGGAAGTTTTACGCATACTGCCGCGATTCGTAAGTTCGGCCAAAGCGTTGAGTACGAACCTGTACTGGATATTCGCGGAATATTCGAAGAGGTCAGCAGGGGGCATTGCGATTTGGGCGTTGTGCCGATAGAAAATTCCGCAGGCGGCGGCGTAATCGAAACGCTCGATGCCTTCGTCGATACAAATGTTCTTATTTGCGCGGAAGTCTTTATGCCGATTCATCATAACCTGCTTGCTAATTGCAGGCTCGAAGAAGTTAAAAAGGTTTATTCCAAGCCGGAAGTTTTCGCCCAGTGCCGTCAATGGCTGGGTGCGACTTTCAAGGAGGCCAACACGATAGCTGTCGCCTCGACGGCCAAAGCGGCGCAAATGGCTGCGGAAGAAAAATACGCCGCCGCTATCGGCTCGGATATTGCAGCCGAACTTTACGGCCTGAAAATAATTTGCGAAAATATCGAAGATATAGCCAATAACGTAACGCGTTTTCTAGTAATCAGCAAGGAAGACGCAAGGCCCAGCGGAGACGACAAGACCTCGATTCTGTTCAGCACCGCTCATAAAGCGGGCGCTCTTGCCGATGTGCTGGATGTATTCAAGAAAAAAGAGGTCAACCTTACCAATATTGAGTCCCGGCCGAGCAAAAAGAGGCAGCGCGAGTATTATTTCTTCGTCGACTGTCAGGGTCATCGAAAAGACCAAAAGTTTATCTACTGTCTGGATGAAGTGAAACAGCACTGCCTGCAGCTTTCTGTGCTGGGCAGTTATCCCAAAAGCGATACATTGTTAGAATAATTTCCGGAGAATGGAATAATGAGAAAATCGTTCATAGGCGGCAACTGGAAGATGAATACCGACAGCAAAAGCGCTGTTGAACTTGCCAAAGGCGTAGCGCAGGGCTGCAGCGATGTACTTGACAAGGTCGATGTCTCTGTCTGTCCGCCTTTTGTATATCTTTCGGCGGTTAAACAGGCTCTCGGCTCGTCGAAAGTTGGCCTTGGCGCGCAGGATGTTTATTTCGAGGCGAAAGGCGCTTTCACAGGCGAAGTGAGCTGTCAGATGCTTAAAGATGTCGGCTGCAAAAATGTGCTGATAGGTCATTCTGAAAGACGGCACGTTATTAAAGAGACCGATGCTCTTATTAATAAAAAACTTATCGCGGCAATAGACGCCGGCCTGCTGCCGATATTCTGCGTCGGCGAGCTTCTCGAAGAGCGAAAAGCCGGCAAAACCGAACAGGTAGTAAAAGAACAGATACAAAAAGGTATGGCAGGGGTAACTGTCGAAAAGGCAAAAGCGGTTACAATCGCTTATGAGCCTGTCTGGGCGATCGGAACGGGCATTAATGCTACGCCGGACCAGGCGCAGGAAGTTCATTTAATGATTCGACAGTTTATCGCCGCGATGTATAATAAGGACTTTGCCGCCCAAATTAGGATACAGTACGGCGGCTCGGCAAAACCGGATAATGCTGCCGTGTTGATGGCTCAGCCGGACATTGACGGACTGCTTGTCGGCGGCGCAAGCCTTAAAGCAGATGATTTCGCCGCAATGGTAAAAGCCGCGGCACAGGTAAAAAAATAGGGATTGTTGATAATAAATAACGGGTTTAATTTTGCAGGGATAATAATATGATGGATTTTGCATTGGCGACAGTGCCGTTTGTAATGAAAGTTGTGGTTGCTATCTGGACATTTTCAGCATTAGCTCTGATACTGCTTATTTTAATACAAAAAGGTCGAGGCGGCGGGCTTAGCGGCGCATTCGGCGGAATAGGCAGTTCTCTGCTCGGTACAAAAACGGGAGACTTCCTCACATGGGTTACTATTTGTTTTGTAGCGGTTTGGCTGCTGTTAAGTGTTGTTGCCGTCAAGTGGTTCAAGCCTCGGACAAGCGAATTGCTCCGAAGCCAGCCGATGTCTTCATCGCCGGCCCAGACGCCGCCGGCCAGCGGACAGCCGGCGCCTGTTCAGATACCGATTACGCCGCAGCCTAATACACCGGCCAATTAAATAAAGGTAAATATATGTTGAACAGTATGACAGGATTTGCACGTATATGCCGCGATGTAGACGGCATAAGCTATGCGGTTGAGATAAAAACGGTAAATAACCGGTATTTCAAGCCGAGTATTAAGCTGCCGGATGCCGCGACGTTCCTTGAGCAGGATGTCGAAAAGCTTTTGCGTCAGAATATCTATCGCGGCGCGGCTAATTACCAGTTGCGGTACAAGAATGTTAGCGGCGAACCGATGTATGATATAGATTCTGCCGCCCTGAAAAGTTATGTAGATAAATTAAACGGCATCCAATGCAGCAACAGTGCGCAGTGCAGGATAAATCTTGCCGACCTGCTTTTGTTGCCCGGCGTTGTAAGGCCGCAGGAGCCTGAAAATGAAAAGGCCCAGCTTATTCGCAAGGCGGTTCTTGATGTAACGGCCCAGGCTATCGAGCAGCTCAAAAAAATGCGTGCCCAGGAGGGCCAGTCGCTTGCCGACGACCTTAAGCAGCAGTGCGACAGGATAGGTAAACTTCTTGAAGATATAAAGTCCCGCAGCAAGATAGTTATAAGCGAATATCAGGACAGACTTGCATCGCGCGTTAAGGACCTTCTGGCAAGCGCTCGCCTTGAGCTTGACAGTGCTACCCTTGCAAGGGAGGTGGCCCTCTTTGCCGACCGAAGCGATATAAGTGAAGAAATTATCAGGCTTAGTACGCATATCGAACAGTTTCTTGCGAACTGCCGGACAGGTGAATATGCCGGCAGAAAACTCGATTTTATTTCGCAGGAAATGCTGCGGGAAGCCAATACTATTGCAAGCAAGGCTTCGGACGCAAAAATTTGTTCTGACGTGGTTGAAATAAAATCCTGCATTGAACGAATTAAGGAACAGGTGCAAAATGTTGAGTAATCAGGAGCAAAAACCAATGAAGAAGCAGGTAATCGTTATAAGCGGCCCCAGCGGAGTCGGCAAGAGCACTATCTGCAATGAGATTGTCAAACGGTTTGGTAATATCTATCTGAGCGTATCAACCACAACACGCGAGAAAAAGGATAGTGAACAGCAAGGCAGAGACTATCATTTTGTCAGCAGGAACGAGTTTGAAAGACAGATAAGGGTCGGTAATTTTATCGAATACGCCGAAGTATTCGGGAATTTATATGGTACGCCGAAGGATAATCTCATCGAGGCGATGAATAATGGCAAAACTGTGCTGCTTGAGATTGATGTTCAGGGTGCCCAGCAGGTAAAAAAGCTTTATCCTGATGCGGAACTGATTTTTATACTGCCGCCGAAGCAGAAGGAACTTCAAAAACGTATAGACGGCCGCGGCAGAGATGACGAAAAAGATATTGAAAAGAGACTTGCCGGTGCAGGCATAGAAATAGCCGCCGGTTGGCAGCATTATGAGTATATAGTAATTAACGACGACCTGAAACAGGCGGTGGAAGAAGTTGTACAGATAATAAAGAAAGCAATTGGAGAATAAGTATGATTGATGATCTGAAGAACAAGGAAATTTTTGAAAAAGTCGGTGGCGCATTCAAGGTCTCGGCGCTGATACAGAAAAGAATGACCGAACTTATGGAAGGCTCAAGGCCCCTCATCGAGAACACAGAAGGCAAGACGATGATAGAAATAGTCGTTGAGGAAATTCTGCAGGATAAGATTGTCCCCGATTATAGTCATGAGTCACAAAAGGCTGATATACCTAAATTATAGGCGTCAGGACGATGGCGAAAAAAGAATCTGAAATCAGCGGTTTGAAAGTTTTGCTCGGCGTAAGCGGCGGCGTGGCCGTATTCAAGGCGGTTGACCTTGCAAGTAAGCTTGCCGCGGCGGGCGCTCTTGTCGATACCGTTATGACTGAAAATGCCTGCAGGTTCGTTCTGCCAAAAAGTTTCGAGGCGGTAACGGGCAGATGCGTCTATACAAGTATGTGGGAAAGCCCGGCTGGTTTCCAGATTGAACATATTAGTCTTTCCGACAGTGCTGATGTTGTTGTTGTCGCTCCTGCAACGGCTAATATCATCGGCAAAGCGGCAAACGGCATCTGCGACGACCTTTTAAGCACGATATTGTGCGCCTGCTGGCAGAAAAAAGTTTTTTTCGCTCCGGCAATGAATGAAAAAATGTGGCAGAATCCAGCCGTCCAATTAAACGTCAAAACGTTGAATGAAATGGGCTTTGAAATAATCGGTCCCGAAAAAGGCAGGCTTGCCTGCGGGACAGAAGGCATCGGCAGAATGACGGAAGTTGCCGATATAATAGACCGGCTGAAAAAAATAACGAAAAATAAATGAAATCAAATCAGCTGCATTTCCTGATTACAGTGGGGGGGACAAGAGAGTATATTGACCCCGTTCGTTTTATTTCCAACGCAAGCAGCGGCAAAATGGGCTGTGCACTCGCCGATGCTGCCATAAAAGCGGGACATAAAGTAACATTAATAACAACAGTCAAAAATCCACAATTCAAAATTAAAAATTCAAAATTAAAAATTGTAGAAGCGGTTAGTGCTGACCGGATGTTTCAGACCGTCAAAAAATATTTTGATAAATGTAATTGTCTGATTATGGCCGCTGCCGTTGCGGATTATACGCCGATTAAAAAAGCGAAGCTGAAAATCAAAAAATCGGACAAAAATCTGGTAATCAGATTAAAACCAACGGTTGATATCTTAAAATGGGCGGGAAAAAACAAAAAAAAGAATCAAATCGTTGTCGGTTTTGCACTTGAAGACAAAAATCTGCGGAAAAACGCCAAAAGGAAATTAAAAGAAAAAAATCTCGATATGATAATCGCGAATACCCCTTCGGCAATAGGCGCAAAGGAATCGACAGTCTATATAAAAAGGAAAAATAAAAAATGGCTAACGCTTCAAAAAATGGATAAATCAACCATTGCCAAAAAAATTATCTCTCAAATAGAATAGCATCCCGACGCAATCGGGATTCCGTAATTTTACATTTTACATTTTAATTTTTAAATTTAGTTATCAGTCTTTTATGCCGAGGTCTTCTTTAGTCAAAATGCTTTCGAATTTATAACCTGCCGCGGTTATATTTTCACCAGCGCCCTGTTTGCGGTCAATCACGGAAACAATCTTTTTTATCTTCGCGCCTGCTTCGGTAATTATTTTCGCGGCCTCAAGGACTTGACCGCCGGTCGTAGCGATATCCTCAACAAGCAAAACGACATCGTCTTTATTTAATACGCCCTCAATCATCTTGCTTGTGCCATAGTCTTTTTTACTGTTGCGAACGATTATCCATTTTTTACCAGTATGCATCGCCGTTGCCGCCGCCAGCGCAACTCCGCCAAGCTCAGCTCCCGCAATCAGTGTAACATCGCTGCTCACATACTTCGCAAATTCCGCGCCGAGAGCCTTTAAAATATCCGGCTGAGTCTCGAACAAATATTTATCCATATAATATTTGCTCTTTTTACCGCTTCGAAGCGTAAAGTCTCCCTCAAGATACGCCGTTTCCTTTATGCGTTTCGCAAGTTCTTGCTTGGTCATATGTTACATCTCTCTTTTATACTTTAAGTATGGTCTTTTTATTGAGTTTTCCGCGGTATTTTTTCAACGCTCCGGAAACGACTTCTTTTATAAATTCATCTACCTGTTGCGGTGCTCTGCCGACATAGTCGCCGGCGTTCAGAACTTTTTTGAAGTCAACTTTTGCAAAAGCGCCGTCTTCTTTCAATCGTTCAATCAAGTCATTTGGTTTTCCAAATTTTTTGACCTGCGCAGCGGCAGCTTGTGAATGAACCCTGATTTTCTCGTGCAGTTTTTGTCTGTTTCCGCCTGCTTTAACAGCGGCCATAAGAATATTTTCGGTCGCCATAAATGGCAGTTCTGAATCTATTCTCGCCGCTATCACTTTCGGATAAACCACAAGCCCACTCGTTACATTTATCAAAATTTCGAGAATTCCATCGGCGGCAAGAAACGCTTCCGGTATCACGATTCTCCGGTTTGCCGAATCGTCCAGTGTCCTTTCGAGCCATTGTTCCGCCGCCGTCATCTGCGGACTGCTCGAAAGACTGATTAAAAATCTCGAAAGGGCGGTAACTCGTTCGCATCGCATCGGATTTCTCTTGTAAGCCATTGCGCTTGAGCCTATCTGCGATTTTTCAAATGGCTCTTCGATTTCCTTTAAACTCGCAAGCAGCCGGACATCGTTGCATAGCTTGTGAGCCGACAAAGCTATCTGCACAAGTGTATTTATTACAAGCGAATCTATTTTGCGTGAATATGTCTGGCCGGTAACGCTGCAAACCTTTTCGAATCCGAACACCTTTGCGACCATTTTATCAAGCTGTTTGACCTTGCTGTGATTGCCGCCGAAAAGTTCAAGAAATGATGCCTGCGTGCCGGTAGTGCCTTTTACGCCTCTAAACGGCAGATTCTTAATACGGTATTCAATTTCGCTAATGTCGCTGACAAAATCATTGCACCACAGCGTCGCGCGTTTGCCGACAGTAGTTAATTGAGCCGGCTGGAAATGCGTAAAGCCAAGTGTCGCCAGCGAGCGGTATTTTTTCGCAAACCCCGCCAGAGAATTTACAAGACACGCAAGTTTGCCTGCGATAATCTGCATCGCGTTTCGCATAATTATCAAATCTGCGTTATCGCCGACATAGCAGCTTGTCGCGCCAAGGTGAATTATCGGCGCAGCCTTCGGTGCGGCCTGGCCGAATGTATGAATATGGGCCATTACATCGTGGCGGAATTTTCTCTCGTATTCCGCGGCCTTGTCAAACTTGATATCGTCAAGATGTTTTGCCATCTGGCTGAGTTGTGCCGATGAAATTTTCAACCCGAGTTTCTTTTCTGCCTTTGCAAGTTCCAGCCAAAGCCTTCGCCAGGTGGAAAATTTCGTCTGGCTGCCGAAAAGCTCGGACATTTGTTTTGAAGCGTTTCGTTCGACTAACGGACTCGTGTAAATGTCGTTATTCCTGGCCATTTTTGGACCTCTTGAAAATTTTATTTTTTAAGTTGTGCAATTCTTTCTTTTAGGATTTCTTCAATCTCGGCTGTATCGCCAGCGGACAGCGTTATATCTGCCCCGGGGGCGGTTTCGTTAATCTGCCTTTTTCTGCGCGCCCCGGCAATTGCCGCCGTAACTTCAGGCTTTCTTATTGTCCATGCTATCGCAAGCTGAGCAAGAGTTATATTATTTCGTTTTGCGATTTGCTTTAGTTTTCCGTTAATTTTGAGGTTAATCTCCAGGTTTGGCATCTTATAGTCATCGCCCATTTGCCGAACATCATCCGCCGGCAGAGATATGGCCTTTTCCTTTGTGAATTTGTCAGTCAATAGACCTTTGAAGAGCGGGCTGTAAACTATCACGCCGATATTATTCTTTTTGCAAAAAGGTAAAATATCATCTTCGATATCGCGTCTGAACATACTATAGGGCGGCTGAAGCGAAGTAAGCGGATGAATCTTCATTACTCGCTTTATCTGCTCGACGTTAAAATTCGAAACGCCCAGGTATCTAACCTTGCCGGCCTTGACGCATTTCGCCATCGCCTCGTAGCCTTCTTCCAAATCCTCGTCCGGGTCCGGCCAGTGCATCTGGTATAAATCGATTATATCGACTTTCAATCGTTTCAGTGACGCCTCGCATTCAGCGATAATGCTTTCGGTCTTCAGACAGGTCTCCCTTTGTACCGTCTCGCTCCAGACAAGGCCGCACTTCGTTGCGATAATAGGTTTAATGCTGGTTTTCGCCAGGGCCTTTGCGACAATTTCTTCGCTGTGTCCGAAACCATATATCGGTGCGGTATCTATCCAGTTTACCCCTACCTCCAGTGCTTCGAGTATAGCATCTATAGAGTCGTTATCATCCTGCGGCCCCCAGCCGTATAGCCACGGCCCGCCGATTGCCCACGTGCCCAGGCCAACCTTTGTTATTTGTAGCTCTGAGTTTCCAAGTCTTGCTGTTTTCATCTTCGCATTAATTCCTTATTCCGTTTTTTCTTTGTGTCTTAGAGCCTTTGTGGCTATAACCGCGCCGATTAGTTTATCACAGCAAAGTTTTTTTGGCAATTGCAAATGGCTGGTTAATTTGTTATAAAACTGCTTTTAACAGACAGGGTAAAAATATGGAATTAGCCCAACTTAAGCAAAGAATCGACGACCTCAGGGCCCGGGTAGCAAAAATCCGGGACTGGCTTTGACGTCCTAGGCAAACAGCAGCAGCGGACCCAGCTCGAAGAGCAGATGTCGAAACCCGGCTTTTGGGACAATCAGGACTCGGCCAAATCCGTCGTTTCCCGCCTCAGCGCCTTAAAAGCGGTTATTGACCCTGCGGTCGATATTGAGAAAAAAGTCTCTGACCTTGCCGAGCTTTTCGGTATAGCGGCAGGCGAAAATGACACGCGAATACTCTCTGACACCGGGCAGGAACTCCTGCAGCTCGAAAAAAAATTCGCCCAGATTGAGCTTACCGGTCTGCTCAACAGCCCAGACGATATGAAAAACTGCTTTTTCGGCATTCACGCCGGCGCAGGCGGCACGGAAAGCTGCGACTGGGTTAGTATGCTCCTTCGGATGTACACCCGTTTCTTCCAGCAGAATAAATTCGCTTACGAAGAGCTTGATATGACCCCTGGCGAGGAAGCGGGCCTCCGTTCAGTCACGCTCAAAGTCACCGGCCTGTTCGCCTTCGGCAAACTTTCCTGCGAATCAGGCGTTCACAGGATGGTGCGGATAAGCCCTTTTGATGCGAACAAAAGACGCCATACTACTTTCGCCGCCGTCGATGTAATGCCCGAATACGATGACGATATAGACATCGTAGTTGACGAAAAGGATTTGCGGATAGATTTCTATCGTGCCGGCGGCGCAGGCGGCCAGCACGTCAACAAAACAAGCTCAGCCGTGCGGATTACGCATTTCCCGACCGGAATTGTCACCCAATGTCAGAACGACCGCTCCCAGCATCGCAACAAAGCCGAGGCGATGAAAATGCTTAAGGCCAAACTGTATATGTTAGAGCAGCAGAAACGCGACAGTGAGCTTGCCAAACTCTACGGCAACAAAGGTGAAATCGCCTGGGGCAACCAGATTCGCAGCTATGTATTTCAGCCTTATCAGTTGGTTAAGGACCATCGCACCGATTTTCAGACTGGAAATATCAATGCGGTAATGGACGGCGACATCGAGGAATTTATTGATAGTTATTTGCAATACCGCGCCGAAAAAAAACATAAAAAAATATAATTAACCCCCGGACCCGTGCCGGGGAAATACCCCGCTTTGTGGGGATATTTTCATTTTTCGTCTGGGACGGTCTATCCGTTCGTAGATTTATCGTAGGCAGATGCCGGGTTTTTGGTATGACCCGGACCTGCTTGTCCTGAGTGAAGTCGAAGGGATGACGGGGTTCATTTAAAAATTTCTGCCCCCGGCGGATTCCACATTCAACGTTAAAAGTTCAATGTTCAGCATTCGATATTCGACATTAAATCTTCGATAAAAAAGTCTGTGATTTTATATGGAGTTACGGCAGGATTGAAATTATAATCCCATCCAATGGACTCAAAAGCTCAAAGTGAACATAAGGAACGTGAACACTTTTTTAACGCCGCCAAAGTGGTAGCGGTAATAACCCTAATTTCCCGCATATTCGGTTTTTTCCGGGATATGGGCGTCGCATCGCTCGGCACAACCCGCTACAACGATGCCTTTGGTCTGGCGTTTAAAATCCCCAATCTTTTCAGGCGTCTGTTCGGCGAAGGCGCCCTTGCCTCGGCATTTGTGCCGGTTTTTACTGATGTAAACGAAAAACATGGTCTCGAAAAGGCACGCCTGCTGCTTGCCAATTCGTTCGCCATATTGGCTGTTTTCCTGTCGGTTTTGCTGGTTATTGGCGAGTTGGGGTTCTTTCTTTATTCGCTCGTGCCCGGCCCCAAAGACAGGGAATTTCTGATGCTGCTGGCGATAATTATGTATCCTTATATGTTTACCGTTTGCCTGCTTGCGCTCTGTTCGGCAGCTCTTAACTCAAGAGGACATTTTGTATTTCCAGCGGCGGCACCGATTATATTTAATATTTTTGGAATTGTCGCGACATGGTGGCTGGCGCCATATCTCAAGGAAAACCTCCAAAATCAGCTTGTTATGGTGGCATTCAGTGTTGTTATTGCCGGCATAATACAGCTTGTCGCTGTACTGTGGCTGTTGAAAAAGAGTGACCTTTTCCTTCGCCCTCGACTTAAGCCGGTAGAGCCAGGAATAAAAGATATAATCAAACTTATTACACCGATGCTTTTAGGACTTGGCTTCCTGCAGTTTTCAGAAGTTTTCCAGGATATTATCGCGTGGAATCTTACTTTAACAAAACTGTCGTCTACAATTAATATTTTCGGCTGGTCTATTCCCTGCCCATTGAGAGAGGGCGTTATTGTGCGAGTCGGTGTCGCCCGTGCATTTTATCAATTTCCGATGGGTGTGCTGGCTATCTCGCTGGGCGTTGCTGTTTTTCCGCTGCTAAGCCGATATGCTTCCCGCGGCGATATCCCCAACCTTCGCGACAGTATTAACCGTGCGATTCGTCTTTCACTGATGGAAGGTCTGGCAACCGGTGTCGGCCTTTTCATACTCGCTGAGCCGATTATGATGATTTACGCCCAGCGAAGATTTTCTGTGGCCGATGCTATGCAGGCTGCATTCGTATTGAAGATGTATGTTCTGGGGATGTGGGCGTATTGCAGTTATCAAATCCTCGCAAGGGCGTTTTACGCCTGCAAGGACACAAAAACGCCTCTTAAAGTTTCATGTTATTTGGCTGTTGTCAATCTGGTTCTTCTCCTGGCGTTAGTTTGGGTGCCGCGGATTGGCCCTGGTGCTTTTGGACTTTCGACATCGATAACCTTTGCGATAAATACGATGATTCTAATTTGGCTGCTGCGAAAACGGCTGGGGCTTCTCGGCGGACGAAAAATCGCCGCAAGTCTCGCAAGGGCGATAATTGCCTGTGCTGTAATGGCGGGCACTGTATACTTTTTGCGATGGTATATGAAAGATATGGGCTACCTGATTATTTTGGGAGTATGCGTGCCTGTCGGGGCGATAGTATTCGTATTTATTTTATGGCTGCTTAAAGCGCCGGAGTTAAAAGAACTCATCGGAGGGATGAAAGTTCGCCAGGAATGATGATCTAAATAGTATACAGGCGAAATTTACTTATCAGTTTTAAAATTTATATTCAAATCTGATAAAGTTTTGATTCTCGATCTGACAATATCGGGTTTGGGATACAATATTTTGAGAGCAGATTCATTGGCAGTTTGGGGATGAGTCAGACAGAAAGCTGAGGCGTTGATGCGTTGTGATAAATTCTTCGTATTTTGTATACCGTAGAAATAACGGTTAATGTAGGATATAAAAAATATTGATATAATTACAGCTGCAAAAAACACATTTTTCGAAAGTTTTTTGGGATGATTTGCAAAATTAAGCTTTATTAAGTAATAAAGTAAAACGCCGGCGGACAGCGGCAAAAGGGATGAAATAGTAGTATATCTGCTGATTGATGCCTGCTGCCAACCGTTGATTAATCTCCCCACTCCAGTTACGCAAGCGGCCATGCAGGCATATAATGCCAGTGCCAGCCAGGGAGCCAGGCTACTCAATTTTTGTTTATCAGATATCCAGATATTAAAAATTGCCAATGAAATTAAAGCCAGAATAATAAGTGCCGTTATGAAGGAAGATGAATATGTAAAGCTAAGAGATGAGCCTAAATAGGTCAGTACATATCTTATATAAAGCAGCGGATGTTTTAAAAAAAAGAATATAAAAAGATTAGAAGTGCATTTTGTGTAGTTATGGTAATAAAGCAGAACAGTGATAATGCAGGCGAGAATTAATATTATAATATGTTTTAGTTCCCATTTTTTCTGTAACAGCATCACAACAAGCATGGCAGGCCACGTCAGCAATCCTGTATTGAAAGAATAGCTTGATAATAAGGCAGCTGATACCGCAATAGTTAAACCGCCGGCCTTACCTTGCCATTTATTCACAGCCCATATTGCTATAACAGAGCCTAATATAGAGAGAAACATCTGAATCTGCCAGCCCCACAACCAGTTTTCATATTGGGCCATAGAAAATACCATCAGAGAGGTGAAAATCTTCAGCCATGCCGGAACTGTTTTTAATATGTCGCGCAGTATGAATAGAAGAAACAGAAAAATGAAAATTGCCAGCACTATATTTGTGCATAGTTCGAGAAAAATATTCCAGTTCGACTAGCGAGCCAGGAGTAACATCAGAATTTTAGGAAATAGTATTCGATGTTCGTTGTGCTGACTCCAAAGGTCGTTTAGGGTAAGAGTATGATTGTGCAGTTTTTCAAGTAGCGGGACAAATTCCCATTGATCCCAATAAGGTATTGTGATGCCGTAATTGTATATAAAGCAGAATGTCAATACGGGCGGCAGTAGAATTGAAATGCAGACTAATATTTTTTCTACTCGTGAAGAAGGCATAAAGTTCGACTTTCTGTTTAATTCTATAAAATTAAACTGTTTTTTTCACAATGGAACTTCGAAAAATTCCACCCGTATATTTTTATCATAAAAATATGGATATTCGGTAGATATTGTTATCGAGTCCAAATCTAAATTGTTATTCATCTTCCCCTCCCAGACGTCGAATAAATTTCTAATTTTGGAAATATACTGTGACAGAAATATACCGTTTCTTGCCGTTGAAAGAATAAATCTGCATTCAGATGTATTTCCATTGGAAGTCAGCCGTATATTAACACCCGGAGGTTTATAAAGCAGCTTTGCTGTTTTTCCAAGTAAATTATAATCCATATAAATTTTAGCGAATAAATATCCATTTTTTATTTTGGGCACCGCTATGGGTTTGCCGATTTCAGTATCGAGAAACGAAATATTTCTTAATGACGGCAGAGAATGAGTATCTGCTTTACGCAAGATGATAGATTTTTTGTCTATAAATACAGGTTTATAGTTTATCAAAATAGTTCTGAAAGTAGCCGGAGAATCAAACACCGGATATCTATTGTCCAGGGGAGATAAGACGTATAGCAATATTTCCGGCGCATCTGCGCTTTCAAAATATTTGGAATTAAGCATATCGAGTTTGTCTGTGTATGCGCTGTAACACTGGAAAACAGGCCGGGGGGTCCACTTCATGTCGTAGGCAAAGAGCAGTGAAATTTCCCATGGCATTATGTCTACGGTTTTGTTGCCTATGTATTTAATGGTTTCATTATTTAATAAATATGCATTTCTTAATTTTTCTTTGTCATTTTCCAGAATCTGGGCTTTGCCCGCCGCGTCATCAGTCACTAAAGATGCCGCAGAGCCGATCATCTTAAGTTTTCCGGCAAAATCCGGAATTATCAGACGCGGGTTCTTATGTAAAGTAAAGCCAATTAGAACGCATATGATTATTATAGATAAATAATTCAAGGGTAAGGTAATCTGATTCTTGTTTGTTATCCACATACAGCAGAAAACCAGGAGCATATTTGCGAAAAAACAATATACGTGCGCATCATGACGAATAAAACCATACTTAAAGCTTACAAAAACAAAGCCTGTGTTTATAAGGATAAAATAAGTTAAGCCGGGTTTGCTTCTTAATATGGAGTTCACCAGCAGAAAGATTAACAGCCCGACAGCGCAGAGCCCGACGCAAACATCCCTTATCGGGCCGCTGATATACATTGCGGAATTGTATCCCTGTGCAATCTCGTAGCTATTGAGCAAATAAGCGGGGAAATTTGTGATTTTCTGCCCCGTTATAACAAGTAAAATCAGAATAGAACCTGTGTATGCAAATAACATACAGCACAGTGGAATTATCTGCTTTTTATAGACGTAGAAAACAATCATAAACATTAATATGCCGCCGCTTACCAGCATAGCTGTGAATTTAATAAGTGAGACTACTGCCATCAGAAAAGATACAAAAACACATAGCATTAACAGACGCTTTGAGTGAGATTGGTTAACGATTGAAAAATATAATAGTATCGTTAGGGAGAACAGCAGTTTATATTCTGTGCTCGTTATAAATAATGCCAATAATAATGCAATGCCTGTCAATACATAATCCCATAAACCGGCAGAGAATTTTTTCATTATGAAAACTATTGTCTGTATGAGCAGGAAATGCACAAATAAGTTGAAAATAGCCGAGATGAACCATGTATGGAATTCACAAAAAATAGGCAGATACATAAATCCCAAAGGACCAAAGGTAAACACGATATCCTTGCCGAATTGGAGTCCGGAAATTCTCGCCATGTTTAATCCGATCTTCCATGAGTTATCGAGTCCCCCTCCAGACAATGGTAGCAAATTCGGAATCGTTAGGAATCCTATCGTCCAGAATACTAGCGTAATTACAAGATTTCTGCGAAACTTTTGGTAACCTGTAAGAGGCGGTTTATTGGCTGCGGATAAAATATTCTTCTGTGTCCGTTCTCTTCGTTCCTTATCTTGTTTTAATAATTTGTTTTTGACCATCAGATTAGGTTTTATAGGCCCAGATAAGGCTTTTTTAAAGGCGTAAAAATACCATCTGAGATACTTCGGCATCCATTTGAAAATTCTAAACCTCGAACTTCCAGCCTGGCGGTCTGTCCAGGTACACGGCAGTTCAGTAATTTTACATCCGGCGAAATGAGCTTTAATGACGATTTCCATACCGATTTCAAAGCCGCTTTCGCTCTGGATGTCAATATTATCCACCATAGATTTTCTGTAAAGCTTGAAGCTGTTTGTTGCATCGTGAACAGGCAGCCTGGCAATATATCTAAGACTGACCCCGGCGGTTCGAGAGAGAATTTTTTTTAGCAGGGGACCGCCAATCTGCTTTCCGCCCTTCATATATCTTGAGCCGCAGATAAGGTCATAACCCTGCAGCATCAATTGAAACATCTGGTCTACTACGGAATAATCGTCTGACAAATCCGCCATAGTTACAAGCAGGTGATCGTTGGGGGCATTTCTGAGGCCTGTTTTAATGGCACTTGCCACCCCTCGGGCGGGATTTTTCAATAAATCTATAGGTAAGCCTTTCTGTTGCATTTCTTTTACGACAGGCAAGGTGTTGTCCTGGTCAAAGTCGTAAACAATATAAATCCTGTGGGGAGTATGTACTTTTTGTTCGATATCAAGAAGTGTAGCTTCTATGTTGGCTCCCTCGTTATAAACTGGGATTATAATCCCCAGGGATTGTTCCAATTTAGAAGCCTCCCAATTCAATCTGCTGTTTTATCCATGGAATAACCTCATCGAGAGCCTGGTCTAATGTGGTGTTGCATTCGATGTTTAGAATGTGTTTAGCTTTTTCGACAGAGGGGACTCTTTTCTGAACGTCATATTCGAAAGGCTTATCGCAAACATATTTGAAAGGTTTGTCGCCGTTTATCTTTTTCCATATTGTCTGGGCTAGTTCCAGCACAGTTGTGGAAACAGGGGTGGAAATATTGAAATCTTCGTTGAGTGCCTTTTCATTTTCGATACAAATGCGTATACCTGTTGCAAGGTCGCCTGCGTATGTGTAATGACGAATCTGGTTGCCCTGTCCGAGGATATGAAGAGGGTCTTGTCCTTTTAATACTTTCTGCACAAGGTCGGGAACGACGTGACTCATTGCCAGTTTAATATTGCCGGAAAATATCTCTTTTTCTATTAGAGCCTTTTTTTCTCCTGTGCCTATCGCGTTAAAGGGCCTTATTATAGTGTAAGGCAGTTTATACTGTTCGAAAGCGCCCTTGGCAAAATACTCACAGGCCAATTTCTGGAAGCCGTATGTTGACAATGGGGGCGGGCATTTACGTTGTTCACCTTCCGGCGTCGGATAAACATTCGTACTCTCAAAAATCATCGAGGAGGATACCGCATTCATTTTTTTGAGCTTCTTGTTCTTGAATGCCCATATTGCCGCATCGCAGGTGGACGCCATAATTCTTTCGTTCTCAGCGAGCAGGTCATACGCAAGTTCATGGAAGAGGGTAATTCCGCCTATAATCGCCGCAAGGCCAACAACCTGGTCGCAGTCCGCTATAAGTTCTTTCATCAGATTGACGTCCTTTGCGTCGCCTTCTATAAGACTATAGTGTGGATGATGGTCATAGCTTTTTGCCACTTTACCGTATTTTGAGTAATTGTCTATTCCGACAACATTATGTCCGTTGTCGAGAAGTTCTTGGACAAGATATCCGCCAATGAAACCTGCTGAGCCTGTAACCAATATTTTCATTTTAAAATACACCTCCAAGGCCGAAAAAATTCCAAATATCGACGACTTTTTTTGCTTTAAAGTCGAGTTTGAGTTTTTTGTATTCCGAATGCGGAGCTCCGATTATTATAATATCTGATTTTTTTATAAGTTCATCTGCCGTCACAAGTCTATAGTCTTTCACCAGCGGGTCCGAGCAAAGAACCTGTTTTACTTCTATAAGAAGAGCCTTTTTCAATTTATACGAAAGAGATTCACGACAGTCATCACTGTCGCCCTTGAAGGCCATACCGAGTATGCCAATAGTTTTTGTTTTAAGGTCATTATTTTCCTTCAATTTCTGGATGATGAAATTCGGCAATCCTTCGTTTATCAGCATCGCGGAATGACCAAGGAAGAAATTGTTATTTGCAAATGCTGCAAGCTGCATAGTGTCCTTAAACAGGCAGGGACCGGCTGCAAAACCGGCCTTCGCAAAGCCTTTGGTTCGCGGATAATTATTGGTTACAGCGTCGTATATCTTGTAAAAATCCAGATTATTCTGGGTTGCGATTTGATAAAACTGGTTGGAAATGGCAAATTGCAGATATCGCCATACATTTGTAAAGAGTTTTGCCAACTCGGCCTCGATAGGTCTCAGCGGTATAGTCTGTTTTGTTAGAGATGAGAATAATTCGCTTGCCTGACGGACAGCCTCATCATCGGAAGATGAGATTATTTGCGGCAAACCGCCGAGTTCTTCCATCGCCTTACCCTCAGCTATTCTTTCAGGACAGAAGGAGACCCGGGTTTTCTTGTTATTTTCTCTCAAAAGGGCCTGAACCTTGTCCGTTGTACCCGGATAAACGGTACTTCTTATGATTATATGCTGCTGGTCGTTCAGCAGAGAAATTATTCCTTCAAAGAAGTTTTTAAAGAGAGTAAACTGCGGGTTGAGATGTTCATCTATGGGTGTTCCTATTGTCAGGATTACAAAACGGCTTTGAGATATCACATTTTTATCAGAGCTGATAAATAGGGTTTTATTAATTGTTTCCTGAAGTGGTTTTTCCGCTCCGGTCTCCAGAAATGGCATCCTGCCTTTTGATACTGTATCAATTGCGTCTTGGCTTATGTCATAAAGTATTACTTTTTTTCCTGTTTTAGCAAATGATATACCCAGAGGCAGACCAATATGACCGAGACCCCCAATTACACATATATCATACAAAAATTTTTCCATAAGGTGCCGTTTTCTGTAAAATTGACCTTATTCTTTTAGACGTTTATAGTTCTTGAAAAGTCTGATTTGAAACGATTATGTACAAAAAGTAAAGATTAAATTTACGAAAGAAAAAACCGGGACAAAATACAGATGTCGTCATAAATTCTTACCGGGTAATCAAATGCGAGCGAGAGGAGTCGAACCTTCACGTCCTTTCAGATACAAGGCCCTAAGTAGACCCAGAATATCTAAATACGTATTTTTAATATAAATAATAAGGGGGACTATGCAAAAACCCCCAGAAAATACCATACCCCGAAGTTGATTTTCACATTTTTTTCACAGTGATAATATTTATAAGTAAGGTTTCCTTAAATAATGAATTTTAGGAATCGGAGGACTTTTGTCTATCTAAACTACCCACTGATTAGTTTTTTGATACTGAAATGAAAGTGGGAATTTTCAGTTAGATTCAATAAAAAAGGCCTGCGGGAATGTTCCCGCAGGCCTTTAATCGTTAAGTCATTTACTCTTTGTTAAACTTACCAGGCTAAACCTAACTCGGCAAAGTCCGCAAAGTTTACAGTGCCATCGCCGT
>Ga0105104_10000044_pt1 | contig 80379 bp, 114 predicted proteins | sample PPLLaktember2015_3_FD_87034 | JGI IMG/M metagenome (GOLD analysis project Ga0105104, IMG submission 87034) | Freshwater sediment microbial communities from Prairie Pothole Lake near Jamestown, North Dakota, USA - PPLs Lake P7 Core (6) Depth... | ecosystem: Environmental > Aquatic > Freshwater... | reverse complement strand
GCGAGCGCGCAGATCGAGGACTGGCGGGCCCGCAACGACGGCATCCAGCGCATCACCGCGGGCAATCCGACGCTGCGCCACCTGGCCGAGGGCGACGCGCTGCTCGACCTGACCGAGGCCGTCAACGACTTCACCATGCGCGTCGAGGCGATCTGGCCGCGCCTGGGCCAGGTGCCCGCGGAGGCCGCGGGTGGGCTCGACACGGGCGCCACGCGCCTGCTGCGCGAGACGCTCGAGCGCGGCGAGGAGACGCTCGCCAAGGTCCGCAACATGCTCACGCACGGCAAGTCCGATCTCGAATCGTTCCTGGGCGACGTCCTGGGCAAGGGAGTCCGCTAATGGCGTTCCAGCGACTGGCCTGGGTCCAGGCCCTCGAGCCCGCGATCCCGCACGACGGCGAAGACCCGAAGTCGTTCGCCACACTCAGCCACGAGACGGGTCTGACACACGGCCAGGTGGGCGAGGCCATCGCGGACATCCGCGACGCCAGCCCGGCGGTGCCGCTGGTCACCAGCAACCAGGGCGCCCTCTTCACGCAGGTCGACTGGCGCGTGACCAAGTTCGCGCTGTGGCGGATGCGGACGTGCCGCACGGTCATCCGCCGCCTGCTGACGGGCGTGCTGATGCCCTACTGGCACATGCAGGGCCTGAGCGAGGCGCAGATGCGCCAGCGGTCGCGGGCCCTGGTCAACGCCATCGAGGCGATGGATGACGAGATCGCGGTGGCGCGAGAGGCGCTGACCGCGTGACCAGTGCGGCAATGGACGAGCACCTGTGGACCGTCGCGGAGGTCTCCAGCAAGCTACGCGTGACACCCCAGACGGTGCAGCGCTGGCTGCTGAGCGGCCGCGTGGCGGGCTACAAGCTCGCCCATGGCCGCGTCGGCTGGCGTATCCCGCAGAGCGAGGTCGAGCGGCTGCTGACCGAGTCCTACAGCCCGCCGACCACCGACCAACCCGACGCGTAGTTCCGAGCGCCGTGCCGCAGGGCGACCACCCCGGTCGCCCTTTTCCCATGCCCGATGCAGTCACCGAATTGGGCTACAGTTCCGAGGAGGGACAATCCATGACTCAGGTTCTGCCGAACGGCGTGGTCCCCAAGCGCTCGCGCCACCAGGCGCATCTGCCCGCGGTCATCGAGGCCGCCTACCAGGCCAGCGAGACGCGCCGCCAGGGCACCAAGACCAGCCGCCTGGACTACGCCGCAGGCTATGAGGACGGCTACCGCGACGCCATCGAGGCGCTGCAGAGCGAAGCGCGGCGGCTGCAGCGCGGGCTGATGAAGCCATGACCATGATCGACCGCCTCGAGCGCGTGTGGGTCGGCGCGGCGGCGATCACCATCACCGTCCTGGGCGTGACCGCCGACCTGCTGGCGCCGTTTGTCATCGGCTGGCTGGTGGCCGACGTCTCGGGCGCCACCGCAGGCCTGCTGGTGGGCGTGCCGCTGGCGCTGCTGATGTGGCCCGGCGCCTACTTCCTCGTGCGCAGCGTCCGCCGCATGTGGCCGCCGACGGCCTGACCATCCGACCAGTGCCGCGCCCGCGCCAGCATCCCTTCACGCCCTATGCCAGCGAGTACTGCCGTAAGTCGATGCATTGGGCTTGCCACGGGTGGTTCGGTGCGCCCGGCAAAGACCACAAGCGGCGCAAGCCGTGCGAGTGCCGCTGCCATGCAGGACAGGAGTCCCGATGACCACCACCAACACCGATCTGCTGCTCACCATCGAGCAGTTCAGTCACCACCTGGGCCGCGCTGGCGCGGCGTGGAACTTCGATCAGTTCTGCCGGGCGCAGGGCTGGACGACCACGAGCCTGCACGATGGCGAGTCGATGTACCGCTACGCCGTCGAGAAGTTCCACAAGTTTCAGGACGTGGCCCATTTCCTCAACAACAACGATCCGATCCTCCTGCAGCGCATCGTGCTCGCGCACCTGGCCGAGCAGGCCCAGGCCCGCCAGTGACGTTTACAAAGCGGCCGATTCGCACATGTACCTCTCGAGGAGAGACCACCATGAAGTGCGCAAGCTGCGGCTGGACGATGCTGCCGCCGCAATGTCAGAACCCCGACTGTACGCAAGGCAACAAGAAGCGCCGCCCACAGTTCCTGCCGCCGCTGCGGACCAGCCGTGGCCACGGCCCGGGTGCGCGGGTGCGCACGTACCAGGCGTCGGGTGACGTGACGCTCGAGAACTGGCGCGAGCAGGGCCGCGACGCGGGCTGGGACAACTACACCACCGAGGACTGCCGCCGCGAGTGGGCCGCGATGACGCCCGCGGAGCGCGCTCGCGTCGAGGCCGAGCTACGCGGCTGGGACGACGCACCCGAGCGCGTGCAGCAGGTGATCGAGCGCGGGCTCGAGCGACTGAACGATGGCTGAGTCTGAGATCGAGGCCGACACGCGACCGTCTCAAGACGAGATCGACATCATGCGGGTCACGATCAAGACGCAGAAGGAATGGGTCGACGGTTGCCACCGCGAACTGAAGGCCAAGGACGCTGAGATCGTGCATTTGCGCGACATCAACGCCGATCAGGATCACGCCCTCGATCAGGCGCGGCGTGAGATCGAGCGGCTGCAGACAGCCTACGCGCACGACATGGCCCTCGCCGCCGCTGAAGGCCAGGCCGACCACCAGGCCGCGCAGCGCCTGCGCTATGAGTTGGATAGCGTCGGTCCAGCAGTGGCGTTGTTGAACAGCCATGTCGAGCGACTGCAGGCCTACGCCGACGCCCACCCGTGCGACCACATGCCCGCGTGCGTCGACACGCGCCGCGACACGCTCGAGGCCGCGGGCGAGCCAGGCCCGTGCGAGGCCCGCATCTGGCACGGGCCGGGGCACCAGTCCAGCACACGCTGCCGCCTGCGCGGGCAGCACGAGGAGCACGAGGCGGTGTACGGCGAGTTCAGCCAGTTCGCCACCTGGCGCGACCAGCCCGACGGCAAGCTCACCTTCAGCGGCTACTTCGACGAGGCGCCACATGCCTGAGCCGCCGTTCCAGCCGCTGCCAACCTGGCCCGGCGAGCCGTTCGGGGCCGTGCCGCCACCGCCCTTCGAGAACTTCTGCCTGACGCTCGAGCGGCGGCCTTCCCTTTCGCCTGAGTTGTCACCATCATCGGTTACTATCCCGCCATGCCGAGGTCACGCATCAGTCAACCACCCAGCGACTGGTCGCCCGCAGGCCAACGCCTCGAAGAGGTGTTGATGGCCCAAGGGCGCCAGACCGACTGGCTAGCCGAGCGGCTGCGGATCAGCCGCAACTACCTGTACCGCATGCGCTTGAACCCGACCAACCCGATGTACCGCGTGCCGCAGGCGGGCCTGTGGGCCAGGTGTGAGCGCATCCTGGGTCTGGCATCAGGCGCCATCCAGCCCGCCGAGCGCGCCCGACCTGACCCGGCGGTGGCCGAGGCGCGGCTGAAGATTCGGCGCCAGGCCGCCGACGACCGTGGGCGCGCCGCCCGGGGCGCTCGCTTCAAGGAGCGCGTGCAGCAGATCGCGGTGACCGCGTAGGTCACAGAACTGCGCTGGCGATGGGTATCGAGCAGGCGAGCGCGACACGGCAGCCAGCACCAGCGCAGCCCAGGGAGGATACACATGGCAGATCAGGTTCTGACGGGGAAAGAGGAGAAGGTCATCCGCACGGTCGAGCGGACGCTCGAGGCCGTCCAGAGCGGCCACCAGCAGCCCGGCGTCAAGGTCACCAACCTGTCGAGCGGCAAGATCCAGATCGAGGTCCACGCCTACGACGACGACATCTCGACCGCGGGCACGCTCGCGATGGCCGAGTACGACCGCGTGATGACGTGGGCGCTGAAGCAGCAGGGCCTGGTGGGCGTGCCCGAGGCCGAGCTACAGAAGCTGCGCTGGTACGCCAGCATCGGCCTGGCCGCCGAGGCCAAGCAGGAGCCCGCCAGCCAGGATCTCGAGCCCGACGACTTCCTGGCCAAGCTGGTGGCGGTCAACAACGCCGGGGTGCAGGTGACCGATGCCGACTGACCTCGATGCCGAGCGATTTGCCCTCACGGCCTGGGCAACGTCCGAGGCGGGCGCTCGAGCGATGTGGCAGGCCTGGTTCGACAGCATGGCCGCGCAGCATCTCGAGGTCGACCGCCACCACCAGCGCTGGGTGATCCTCGAGCCCGTCGAGCAGCGCTTCCACGGCCTGATGGCGCAGGCGTTCATGACGAGCGCCCTCGCGGCGCTCGCGGAGGAGGTGGCCAGTGGAGGATGACGGGCTCTACAGGCTCCTGGCCGAGCCCTTCGGCGGCTACTACACCGCCGAGGGCGTCTTCGGCCCGTTCCTGTCGGGCGAGCAGGTCACGACGCGGCTGAACGAAGTCCTGGGCGTCGGCCTCTGGCAGTTCCACGTGATCCAGTTCAGCGTCGACCAGGCGGCGGATGAGGTCGTCGCGCTGGGCGAGCTACGCGCCTTCATCGACGGCCAGTGGATCACGCGCCAGCAGTTCGGTGGCCAGAAGATCAAGCGCCGCAAGGGCGGCGAGATCAACAGCCTGGCCGACGACCACAAGGGCGCGGCCACCGACGCGATGAAGAAGTGCGCCAGCCTGCTGGGTGTCGGCCTGTACCTGATGGTCTCGAGCGCGACCTGGCACCAGGGCGTGCCGCCGCGCCAGGCAGAAGCAGCCCGGACGGCCCGCACAGCGCGCCCAGCCGCAGCGGCCGCGAGCCAGGCACCTGCCAGACCTGCGGCCGTACCTGCCGCGCCAGCGACCGCTGGGGACGCTCCCGCACAGGATAGACCCAGCGACGCGGCGACAGGCAGGCCGCCCAAGTGTATGCAGTGCGAGCAGCCGCTGGCCGAGGTGGCGATCCCGGCGAGAGGTGGCCGACCCGCCGAGAAGTGGACCGTCAACAAGCTGCGCTACCAGGGCCTGCGCAAGCACGGCATGGTCCTGTGCAGCGACTGCTACCGCGCCGCCAATGCGCTCGCGGCGCAGGCGGGATAGATTTCCGATGCGATGGAGGACAACTTGATGGCGGACCAGCCGCTGGGCACGACGCGGCGGTGGGCCGCCGAGCCACTGTTCCCGGACCTGTTCCCGGAGCCCAAGGTCATGGAGGTGACCAAGCCGATGCCGCAGGTCAAGCTGCCGCCCGCGGAGGGCCTCGAGCGGCGCGAGGCGGGCATGGCGCAGGCCTGGGACAACACCCCGGAGAACTGGCGCACGGCGGCGCTGACGCTGCTCTACCAGCTTGCCCGGACGCAGGCCGAGGTGACTGCCGACGACCTGCAGGCGGTCCTGCCACCGCTGCCGCCAGAGGCGCACCCGAACGTCATGGGCGGCCTGTGGAGCGCGGGCGTCAAGCAGCGGCTGATCAGGCGCACCGACCGCACGATCATCAGCACCCGGCCGTCGGCGCACGCCCGGCGCGTGCCCGTGTACGTCTCGCTGATCTACCGCCCACATGGCTGAGTTCGCCTGGCCGTGGGAGACGCACGGTGGCAGCTTCGTCTGGGGCGATGCCAAGCTGGCCCGCCCGCGGCCGTCGGTGCTGCCCAGCCGCTGCTGCGAGGCAATGGACCCGGAGCAGACTGGCCGCTGCCGCGAGGGCTGCTGCGACGATTACCGCTGCCGGGCGTGCGGCAAGACGTGGCGCTACGAATGGCCTGACTGAGCCCACATTGTGACGCCGGGAGGCCTTGAGTCGGCCTGCCTTGGCGGCGTTACCCTGAGCGGATTGTCCCTGGCGCTCGAGCGCGACGTGATCTGCGGGCCAACGGTCACCGTCGCTGGAAGGACTGCTCGAGCAGCCAGTCCGCCGAACTGAAGACAAAGAAAAACCGCCACCCCAACGTCCTGGCAAGACCAAGGTGACGGCTTTCCGAAAGGAAAAGAACTGTGCCAAGTCTACAGCACCCGCCATCGGGTGCAAGCAATCACAACGTAAACGCACAAGATGTTGTGGTCGACGGCGCGGGCCACACAAGCAGTGGCGATAACCACCCGTGGCCCGCCGAGGCCCGGCGTCTAGCGGCCGAGGCTCGCGAGGAGCACGGCGCGGACTGGGCGACGATGCCGACCTGGCTGCTGCGGTCGCAGTGGCTGCGTCGTCTCGAGCCACGCGTGACGGTCTTGCTGCTGACGATGTCGACCGTCGTCACACCGCAGGGCGAGATGGTCATCAGCGAACGCGAGCTTGCCAATCGGCTGATGTGGCGCTTCGACGTGCTCGTGCGCGTGCTGGATGATGCGGAGGCGCACCGCCTGATCGAGCGCGTGTCGCTATCGGCACTGCCGACTGAAATGACCTGGCGCCTGACGTGGGTCTGGACGCAGTGGCAGGCGCTGCATGGATAGCCCAACCAGCGCGGTGGTCCCGCTGTCAATCCTGACCGACTCGCGGTTGGCGTGTAACGCCAAGGTCGGCCTGAGCATCATGGCGGCTTACGCGGCCAAGGGCGTCGTCACCATCAGCCAGGCTGAGGTCGCCGGGCTGATGGGCATCACGCCGCAGGCGCTGTCGCAGGCCATCCAGCCAGCCATCGCAGCCGGGTTCCTCGAGCGCGTCAAGCGCGGCGGCGTCCTGACCTGGCGGTTGCCGTGGCATCAACCACAGCTTGACGGGCATCAAGTAGGGGTTGATCACGATCAAGTAGGGGTTGATTCCTCGCGTGCGCGCACGCAGGCGCGGGTTAGTTCCCCTAGTCCCAGTACTAGTACTCCACGTACTACTCCACGTAGGGAATTAAGTCTGTCGGCTGAGGAAACCGCGAAGGTCCACGCTCGCTACGACCGTATCCTGGGCGCGGCGATGGTGACCAACCAGATCGCGATGGCGCTCAACTACGCCGCGGGCAAGGGCATCTACACCGACCACTACCGCATGGTCATGAACTGGCTGATCAAGCCCGAGCGCGAAGCCGAGCTACACGCCTTGCGGCTGGCCGAGCACACCGCCCGTATGGCCACCGAGCAGGCCCGCCTCGAGCGCGCCAAGGCACCGTATCGTCCTGCGGTGAGTGCCGAGCCCAAGCCGCTGAAGCTGACCAGCATCGACGAGATCGACCCACCCAGGCCCATCGAGATCGCCATCGACCGCTGGAAGCATGATCACCCCGACAAGTGGTTCGACGACCCGAACCTCGACGACCTCAAGCCCTACCTGGCGGCGCTGGGCGTGGCCTCGTGACCGAGGCGCCCGAGGTGGTCGCCAACGGCGTCGCCTACGCCGAGCCAGAGCCCGAGCCAGAGGAGGATGCGGGCCGCGACAGTACGCAACCGCCGCACGACGACGAGTCCGAGCGGGCCGTCTTCGGCGCCATCCTGAAGCGACCCGCGGCGGTCCGCGAGATCGTCGACCTGCTCGACGCCAAAGACTTCTACAGCCCGCGCCACCAGGCCATCTGGAAGGCGATGCAGGCCATCGAGGCCGACAACCAGCCCATCGACTACCACCTGCTGGCGGATCGACTGCACCAGCACGGCAGTTACGAGCAGGCGGGCGGGCTGCTGTACCTGAGCGAGATCAACCTGGCCACGCCCTCGAGCGCGCACATCGTCCACTACGCCAAGATCGTGGTCCGCGACGCGATGCTGCGGCGGCTGATCGCGCTGGCGCAGAACCTCGCCCAGGCGGCCTGGCGGGGCGATAAAGACCCGCTGGCGCTGCACGCCGAGATGGAGCGCCGCCTGGCCAAGCTGAGCCTGCGCGCCGTCGAGGATGACGGTGTCGACATGAGCGCCGCGACCGACCACGTCATGGCCACGCTGGTCCAAGACCGTGAGGCCTGGCGGACCTGGGATCACAGCAAGGGCGAGTACATGTCGGGCGCCAAGACGGGCTTCCGCAAGCTGGATCGGACGCTGATGGGCATGAAGCCCGGCGACCTGATCTACCTGGCCGCCCGCACCAGCGTCGGCAAGAGCATCATCGCCCAGCAGATCGCGCTGAACGTGGCCGCGCACGAGGGCCTGGTCTACTACGCCAGCCTCGAGATGAGCCGCCTGAAGCTCATGCACCGGGCGCTGGTGATGCGCACGGGCGTGCCCCGCCACGAGCTAGGGCGTGGCAACGTCAGCGACGGCGAATACCAGGCCATCCAGAAGGCGGGCCTCGAGCTACGGCAGCTACCGCTGCGCTGGGACACCACCTCGCGGACCGTCGAGGAGATCCGCCGTCGAGCGCAGCGGTGGGCCGACCAGATGGGTCAGGCGCTGTCGCTGATCGTCGTCGACTACGTCCAACTCTTACGTGATCAGGTCTCACAGCGGTCAAACCGTTACGAAAACGTGAGCCTGGCCAGCCACAACCTGAAGGACATGGCCGAGGCGCTGCAGACGACCGTCCTGGCGCCCGCGCAGGTCAGCCGCGAGGTGCTCAAGCGCGCCAGCAAGATGCCCGACCTGAGCGACCTGCGCGAGAGCGGCGACCTCGAGCAGGATGCCGACATCGTCCTGGGCCTCGACCGCGCTGACTACCACGACCGCGACGCCGAGGATCACACGGCGACCATCGCCGTGCTCAAGGCCCGCGACCTGGCCGCCGACCGCGGGCGTGGCACGTTGATCCCGCTGGCCTGGCACCCGGAGCGCGAGATGTACGGCGACCTGTACGAGTCCGAGAACACCAACGTCGTGCCCTTCCGCCCGCGACCGATCCTGCACGACGACCTGCAGGCGCGCCTGGCCGACGCCGAGCGCGCTGTCGAGGACGAGACGCCCACGCCCGACGATCCGAATGGACTTCCCTGGTGAGCACGCCCATCGCGGAGATCCGCGCCAGCATCGCCCGCCAGCTTGACGCCGCGCTGCCGAGGCTGCTCGACGAGGCACCGCAGACGCAGGCCGAGTGGCGCGAGCGGGTGATCTACGGCGAGCGCTGTCTGTGGGGCGCCAGCGTGATCATGGCCGCCATCGGCCTGCGCGAGGGCCAGCCGCCGACCGCGACCGCCGAGGCGTTCACGGCGATGCTGCACGGCCAGCCCGGCGAGCCGCCCCGCGACCCGCTCGAGGCGGCCTGGTGGCACCTGTGCGGGCTGCTGCGCGACCGCCGCGCCACCTGGCCCGAGGCCGACCTGGCCGCGTTCGACGCCGACCGTTCGCAGCGGCGGGCGCAGGTCTGGCGCGAGGTGGCCAACAAGCTGGCGCAGCACGGTCTGCCCAAGCCCGACCAGGCCTACGCCGCGCCGCACCAGGCCGCCGACGACGTCTGGCCGCAGATCAAATACGATATCGCCGCCCGCTACGGCCGCGAGAAGGGCAAGCTCGAGGTGCGCGACCCCTTCGACGGCACCTGGCTCGAGATCGACTACCAGCAGGCGACCAACCTGTGGAAGCGGCTGGCTCGCGAGGACGCTGCTCGACGGCGCCTGGAGCGCGAGGCGCAGCGGTGAGCACGGTCCACGCGCTGAACTGCGACCTGGGCGAGGACTGCACCTGTGGCGCCACCGAGCGGCCCCGGCAACGCGCCAGCCGAGCGCGAGCCTTCGACCCGGGCGATGTGCGGACGTGGCAGGAAGGCGACATCCAGACCATGCTCAAGCAACGCCTGGCGCTGGGTAGCTGGGTCGCCTGGCATGTCCGCAAGCAGGGCCACGCGGGTCGTTGGCGCCAGCACGAGGGCATCATCGAGGCCGTCCCGCCGCGGGCGGGCTACGGCGTGCTCGACTGGTGCTGTGTGCCCATGCGCGGCTCGTGGCTCGGGCCCGAGGCCTACGATCCCTGTCGCGAGCAGCCCGAGAACATCGTCTGGGTCGAACTCAAGAGCGAGCGCGGCAAGCTGACCGACGAACAGGCCGAGCACGCGCTGCGGCTGGCCCGCGCAGGCCAGGAGGTGGCGGTGCTGCGGCCGCGCCATTTCGACTCGCCCCGCGGCGCGGGCAGCGACCTGGCGTTCGTCCGCTTCGTCCTGCACAAGTCGGCGCTGGTGCGCGAGGGACGGCATCAGGCCTGGTGCGAGACGCTCGTGCAGCCCGACTGGGACGTCCGCCGCGTCCTGGCGCTCTGACACCGACGTTGTTGACTGCCGAGATAGCTTGGCGCTAACATAGCGGCATGTACAGCTATGCCCTCGAGGCCCAGGCCGAGATGCTGCGCCACGTGCGCAAGCTGATCTCGACGCCGCTGGGCATCTCGAGCGAATCGCGCCTCGACGAGCACCTCTACAAAGGCGCGCTCAACCAGTACCAGCCTGCGCTGAAGCAGATGCAACTGTCCCTCGAGACGGCCGCGCCGTTCTGGTGGGATCCCGACCTGTGCAGCGTGCTCGAGGCGACGGCGCCAACGATGCCCGACTGGGAGCTACGCGTTGAGCGCTTGCCCGCGGTGGCGGGCTACGTCCTGTTCGGCCGTCCGCTGGCGCTGCCGCAGCCCGCCGTCGAGACGATCAAGCTGGCCATCGAGAACGGCCGCCGCTCGCGGGACATCCCGCTCGACTACCGCATGGACATGGTCGGCATGCTGTGGCACGTGGTGCCCGACGGCGTGTTCCTGGCGACCATCCTGCGGACCACCTGGCGCTCGCAAGGCGAGCCCGGGCTGATGCACATCACCGACGAGGGCGTCACCCTGAGCGAGATCCTGGCGACGCTGGCCAACACGCGGCGCAACGACCCCGACTACAACAGCCAGAGCCACGACCTGATCATGGCCCGCCGCGCCGAACTGCAGGCGCGCTACATCGCCGCCGCGCTCGACTTCGTCAACCAGCCGCTGCTGACGGTGCGCAAGCGCATGCCTGCCGACCGCGCCACGCGCAAGCGTGCCCAGCGCGAAGGCCGGGGCGACGTGCCCGATGTGCAGGTGATCGAGTTACGGCGCAAGCAGTACCTGACGCTCGACGAGCCTGACGAGGCGCCCACCGACCGCGAGTACCGCCACCGCTGGATGGTCGGTATGGCCACGGGCGGCTACTGGCAGCGCTACCACACGGGCGTCGGCCGCACCGAGACGATCCGCCGCCTGGTCCTGCCGTACATGAAGCTGGCCGACCGCACCGACCTGCCGATCAAGGCGCCGCGCTCGACGGTCTACGTGGTCGACCGATGAGCCCGCTCATGCGCCCCAACTGGCGCCGCTGCGACGCGCAGACCAGGCGCGGCGAACCGTGCATGCGCAAGGCGCAGTTCAGGATCGGCGCGCAATTGCTGTGCAGCCAGCACTTCAAGCTGGCCAGCCGATGAGCGACCCGGCATTCCTGCTTGCCTGCAGCCTGGAGGACGGCTCGGGCATCGTGCACATCCTCGTGTTCCGCGACGATGTTGGCACCTGGGACGTCGCCTATTGCGGCGAGGGGCTGGGCGACTACGCCCCGGTCAAGTTCGAGTCTGACGGCTATCCGCTCGCCTTGATGTGCGGTCGCTGCTTCGAAGCAGTCGGGACGCACCGATCCACGCTCGAGGTCATGGCATGAGCGACCCGGCGCTGCACGGCTACCTGCGCCTGCTGGTGGCCAAGCTCGAGCGGCTGACCGCTGCCCTCGAGGACAACACCAAGGCCATCGAGCACGTCGCCACGGCGCTCGAGGCCAGCCAGCCTGAGATCATGGCGTGGCGGCGCGACCAGCGTGGCTGACCCGATCTGCCGCGACTGCCGCGTCTGGTATGCCGAGGAGATCAACGACCCGGCGCCCGGGCTGTGCGTCCAGTGCTACGAGCGGCGGCTGATCAACATCACGCCCGATTACATCAGGCTGCTGAACGCGGGCGCCACGCCGATACAGGTCACGCTGTGGATGGCTGACGCCCTCGAGCACCGCGTAGGCGAGCGGCCCGAGTATGCGCGCCAGCACGCCTACACGCTGCTGGAGGCGCTGCTGAGCCAATGACGACCCACCGCGCCCTGCGCGTCGACATCGCGGCCGCCGAGGCGTGCTTCGCGCAGTACGCCGCCGACGAATTGATCGACAAGATCTACGGGAGCACGTTGCGCGACCTGCTCGAGGAGGCCTTCCAGGCGGGCTTCATCGCGGGCCAGGTCTACGAGCAGGACCGCGAGCCCGAGCCGCCAGAGGTCGATGGAGGAGAAGCACGATGACATGCCCTGGTACAGGTACAAGAGTCGATTCGAGCACAGATGCCGGGCAGGCGGTATACGGTCGCGGCGACCGACAGTGCCCGCGCTGCCAGCAATTCGTCCCGATCAACGATGACGGCACACTCCGAGCACACGAGCTTGATACTTCTGGACACCGAGACCGCTGACAAGCGACACTACGCGCCAAGCCAGGGAGGCACTGTGAGCGACGAGCACGATAGCGACGGCATGACCCTCGAAGAGTTTCTGCGCAAGGTGGTCAGCGCGACGGCACCCGAGCCCGAGCCCGAGAGCCCGTCGCTGCGGGCGGCGCACGCGGCCATCCACGAGGCCATCGAGGTCGAGTACCACAAGCTGGTCGACGAGGCGCTGGCGACCGACGCTGTCCGCTCGCAGCCCGATCTGACGCTGCGCACCGCGGGGCGGGGCTGGGCGCTGCACTACCTGGCGGCGCGGCTGGCGCATCTGCTCAACAAGCACACCGCGGGCGCCGACGCCGTCGAGTTCGCGGCGCAGAAGCTCGAGCACGATGCCGCCTGCACGCGCTGGGCGGCGCGCATCGGGGATGTCGTCGGCCGCAGCGACGCGGTCGACCATGCCCTCGAGCACCTCAAGGACGACTAGGTGGAGATGCTCGCCTCGCGAGTGATCTACGCCGCTCGCCAGGGCTGGCCACAGCGGCGCGAGCGGGCCGCGATGTGGCTCGCCTGGCACCTGCCGCGCTGGCTCGCCGCGTGGTGCTTCGTCCGCGTCGCCGCGCACGGCACGACAGGCGAGTGGAGCGGCACCGTGCCCGCGCACCTCGACGTCATCGAGGCGCTGCGCAGGTGGGACGGCAGAAGGATCTGATGAATGGACGCGGGCCTGATCGCCCGAGCAGCCGAGATGTTCGGCGTGCGCCGCACGTGGGTGCTGGGCGGGCGCCGCTATGCCATCGAGGGCAGCGCGCCGCACGCGATCTGGTACGTCGACCTGAGCCTGAACCCACCCTACTGCTCGTGCCCGCAGTTCGCCTACCGCTGCCGTGACCATGAATTGTGCAAGCACCAAGTCTTCTTCTACGCCTTCGGAGCTTTCCTCGAGAAAGTGCAGCAGGTGTCGCCAGGTGCTCCCGCTCAGCCGTTTCTACCGCGACGGCTCGAGGAAGGATGGGCTGAACGCGAGATGCAAGGACTGCGCGCAGAGCGACGTCAACAAGTGGCGGGCGAAGAACCCCGAGACACTGGCGGTGGTCAATCGACGCTGGCGCGTCAAGAACATGGCGCGCTCGAACCGCGCAACCCGCGCCCAAAGGCAAGTCCGAATGGCTATCACCGCGGGCCTGTTGGCGCGCCCAGAAGCCTGTGAGGCGTGTGGCAGCGTCGAAGGCCGCATCGAGGCGGCGCACTACGACTACGACGAGCCGTTGCGAGTCCGCTGGTTATGCATGAAGTGCCATCGCAGGTGGGACTCCCGCGAGCCCAAGTCGTGACGACGCTGTACTCAGACGGGGGAGTGGTTCAGCACAACCCCTCGAGCCTGGGCGGCACCTGGGCCTGGTGCGCGACCGATCAAACGGGCTGGCGCATCCGCGAGCAGGGCGGCTACCTGCTGGCCGAGCCGGGCCAGCCGATCTCGAACAACCAGATGGAGTGGTTCGCCGCGCTGCTGGCGCTCGAGGCCATGCCTGACGACTGGTGCGGCACGCTGGTCACCGACAGTCGCAACGTGCTCGACCGACTCGGCTACGCTCGCGCCAGCCTGGGCCTGCCTGCGCGCCAGGTGCTGGTGCCGCGCAACCTGCCGTGGCGGTGGTTCGACCGCATGCGCCACGCCATCGACCGCCTGGGCATCCTCGAGCTACGCCACGTCAAGGGCCACCCGAGCGCCGCCGACCTCAAGCGCGGCTATACCGTGGACGCCAGCGGGGTGCGCAAGTACGCCGTCAGCGACCAGCAGGTGTGGTGCGACATGCGCACGCAGCAGGAAGCCATGCGCGTTCGCCTGCACCTAACTCAAATCGCCTGGAGCGCCACGTGAGCCTCGAGCCCTACTACGACGACCAGCACGGCATCCGCCTGTACTGCGGCGACATGTTCGCCATCACCCGCCAGCTAGCCGAGCAGCCCGGCTGGGGCGAGCAGTTACTGACGATCACCGACCCGCCCTACAACGTCGGCATGGACTACGACGGCGCCTTCAGCGACCGCCGCGAGCTAGACGACTACGCCAACTGGACCAACGACTGGTTCCATCTCGTGCCGCGCCCGCTGCTGGTCACGCCGGGCCAGGTCAACATGGAACTGTGGTGCGCCTACATCGAGTGGCCGACGGCCATCCTGCCGTGGGTCAAGCCGAACCAGACCAGCCCGAGCCGCCTGGGCGGCTTCAACGCCTGGGAGGCGATCCTGCTGTACGGCAAGCTGCCCAAGCGACTCGGCCACGACGCGTGGGTGATGCCCATCGGCCAGCAGGCCGAGGTCCAGGGCCGCAAGTGGTTCGGCTCCGAGGCGACCAAGCGCCACCCGTGCCCCAAGTACCTGCCGTTCTGGATCAAGCTGGTCGGCAACGTGACCGCGCCCGGCTGGTCGGTCTTCGACCCGTTTGCGGGCGCTGGCACGACGCTGCTGGCCTGTAAGCGGCTGGGCATCCCGGCCATCGGCATCGAGCTACATGCGCCCTACTGCGACCTGATCGTCGAGCGCCTGCAGCAGGAGGTCTTCGACCTGCCCGAGGTGGCCGTCGACGAGAGCGCCAACTACCGCCTGGCGCAGCAGAGCCTGGCGTTCGCATGACGACGATGGCCGCCAACCCCTCTGGCAAGCGCGCCGACGGCAGCCACTGGCAGAGCGACAAGGACTGGTGCGTCCGCGGGCACGACATCCGGGCTGTGGTCGATGGCCTGCCCAACACGAACGTCCGCCGCCACGTCCGCACGGGCACGCGCCAGTGCATCGAGTGCTCGCGGCTACGCTCGCGGCTGACGGTTCGCCTACGAACAGCCATGCAGTGGTGGCACGATCATGTCACGACCTGCACGCTGGGCTGTAAACGGCACAAGTACTGCGACGCGGGCGCCAAGATCCGGGCGACGCTGATCGAGCGCTCGCACGACATGAGCCGCGAAGGCTTCGACACCAGCCAGGCGATGGCGCTGTGAGCCGCTGCAGCGCGTCCAGCACACACGAGGTCTCGCAGGCCGCGCTGGTGGCCTCGCGACGGCTGGGCGGTCTGGGGGAGGCCGCCCAGACCGCTTTGCGGCAGGCCTACGGCACGGTGCCCGAGGTGTTGTGCGCAAGCTGCTTCGGCGCGGCGCTGCAGATGGCCAACCAGGCCGCTTGGCTGACCTCATTTCTGGGCGCAAAATCGGAACAGGAGGCACCCGATGCCCGGCAAGAAGTACGCGTCGATCCTGTGGCCCAAGATGTACGAGGGCCTGCGCAAGCATGGCATGTCGAAGTCCAAGGCGGCGGCGATCAGTAATGCGGCGGCCCACGGCAAGCGCCACCGAGCGCCAGCGCGCAAGAAGCGTTGATGGCCGAGGCGTGGTTGCTGCTGGCGCTCTACTGGGGCTGCTCGCTGGGACTGCTGGGTGGCATGTACGCCGACGACGACCAGCGCCCGCCGCGCCTTGGCGACTGGGCGATCATGCTGACGGTCGGCCCGTTTGTGATGCTGTGGGTGTGCGTGGCGCGCTTCTTCCGCACGCGGCGGCGATGACTGAGTGCCAGTGCGACCCGCCCGGCAGCGGTGAGGAGTTCTGCACGGGCCACTGCGTGCTGCGCGCCCGGATACGCGAACTCGAGGCCGAGCAGCAGTGCTGGGAAACATTGTTCCGCACCAACATGGTTGGCCTGCACCGCGCCCTCGAGGTCAACAACGGGCGCATCGCGGAACTCGAGCGCCGCCTGGTCGCCAGTCTGGCCATGCTCGAGGCGGCCGGGCTCGACCGATGACCGACGTCTGTGAGCGGCCCGGCTGTCTGGCCAGCGAGATCCTGCCGCTGGTGCCGCACTACCACTGGCAGGTGTGGGACGAGACCGCTGGCTTCTGGCGCCTGTTCGCGGCGGCCATCCCGGGCGCCGAGGAGGCGCACCAGATGCGGCTGCTCGATGATTGACCGCCCGCGGCTGCTGGGCGAGCGACCCGCGGCCGATCCCGACGCGCCGCCCGTGGACCCGGCGGTGTGCCTGTGCTGCGGCGAGCGGCAGAACGTGCGGCGTGACCTGGCGCCGTGGTGGACACCCAGCCCGGGCACGGCCTACGGGCCCGCGCAAACGATCTCGCTGTGCGAGCACTGCATCCACACGCTGCAGTGGTTCGTCGAGCTACGCCTGGTCAAGTAAAGGAGCCTGATGATCCCGACCGCATCCGACATCCCGCTGCACGGCTGGGCGCCCTACGACGACGTGCACCGCGAGCGCATCCGCGCCCATGCCAAGCACCAGGCGAGTGGCCAGAGCATCGAGCAACTCGACACCAACCACGCGATCTGGCTGGCGGTGCTGACCGAGGAGCTAGGCGAGGTCGCCAACGCGCTCATCGAGCACGGCCCGGTGCATCTGCGTGAAGAACTGGTGCAGGTGGCAGCGGTGGCGTGCGCCTGGATCGCCGCCCTCGATGACCCGCGACGTTGACCCGATGAGCCCGACCGAATCCGACATCCCGCTGCGCCCCAGGATAACCAGGCCAGAGGTCAGACAATGTCGGGCGACCATCGACGGGCCAAAGGTCGGGGTGCACGTGGTGCTCTGGCGAAAGACGTGTCGCAACAAGACCAGCCATCCGTCTGGGCGATGCCACGTGCACCGTGATCCAGGCCGATGACTCGCGACGTTGACCTGGCCTTGCTGCTGGCGCAGCGCAAGGACATGGCCGGGCTGATCAGTCGCCTGCAGTCGAGCCAGGCGCGCAGCGAGCGCGAGGCGCTGGGCCTGCACGCCGCCCTGGTCGAGGCGATCCGCAGGCTGCGAAGCTTGGGTCATGCGTCCGACGACCTCTGGGCTGCCCTCGAGCAGCCCGCCGCCGCGCCGCTCGCCTGGCGGTCGCGTACTCAAGATCTCACGACCCGAGAGCGCGCCGCCCTCTACGACCAGATCTGGCCGAGCGCTGATTGACCTGTGCCTGGGGCATTGCAACGGGCCGTATCACGGCGTCGACCTGGCCGCAACCGTCGAGCGACCCGAACCTGCGGCGCGTGGCGCTTACAGTGGCGCCGATGGCGCAACAGGTCATGCTGCTGTTCTGGGACGCGCTCCACGCGAGCGTGCTGATGATCGAGACGCTGACGGCGCTGCTCTACCCGGCGGTGCTGGTCCACGAGGGCGAAGCTGACGAGAGCGCGCTGCTGCGCGGCTGCCGCGAGATGCTGGGCGTGGCGCCGCTCAGCTACGTCCGCCTGCGCGACTACCCGAGCAGCGACCTGGCGGGCCTCGAGCCGCGCTTACCCGAGCAGGCCGAGCCGTTCCTGATCACCAACTGGAATGGCCATCTGGCCGAGCAGACGCGCCAGGGCCAGGGGCTGGTGTGGCGCCACCCGTTCATGGTCGTGGGCGCACCCGAGGCGAGTGCGGCCGACCACGAGGTGACGCGCTCGCTGGTCAGCCTGCTGTTCGGCCGCTTGTGACCCGCGCCCGTTTCCGCTTCGGGCACCGCGTCTGCATTGGCGGAGGAGAGCCATGAGCCCACCCACCCTGAACAAGATCTTCGACGCGCTGCTGCTGGCGCAGAGCCAGGAGATAGACGCGACCGTGCCTGCCGACAAGGACCGCCAGATCTTCGCCGCGACCAGCTACGCGATGGGCTTCCAGGCTGCCCTCGAACTCAGCCAACTCGAGCCCGAGATCGCTCGCGAACTGATCGCGACGCTGCACGAGAGCCAGGTCCGCGAGGACGCCGAGGCGCCCACCGAGTGGAACCAGACGGCCAAGACGTTCGCGCAGATCTATCGCGGCAGCTTGACCTAAACTACGGCGCGAGTGGCTCGCGCCAAGAATCCAGACGGCACACCCAAGCAGTACGCCAGCGACCTGCGACGCGGCAAGGGCCAGCGCGTGCCGCCCAACGCCAAGCCGATTGTGAAGCCGCCGAGTGCCAAACGCCTGGCCGAGGCAAAATCCCCGAGCCCCACTAGACGCACCCAGCACTGGTCTCGAGACCCCCTCGTGCAGCAACGGTTACATATCGTTGAGCGCTACCGCCTGGCAGGCCTGAGCGAGTGGGAGACCGGGCAGGCGATGGCCATCGACCCGGCCATCGTGGCCGAGGACTGGCGCCGCCTGAACGAACTGTGGCTGACGCGCATCAGCGATGACCAGGCGCAGCTACGCGGCGAGGCCATCCGCCGCCTGGACGGCGTCATCCGCCAGGGCCTCGAGATCCTGCGCATGGACGAGGCCTACACGCAGGCCGTGCTGTTCAACCTGCCCGTGCGGCTGACCTGCCAGGGCCGCCAGGAGCACCGCAGCGAGCAGATGCTGCTGCAGGACGCGATGGGCCCGCAGAACACGACGGCGACCTGGGGCGACAGCTTCTCGTGCCTGGTGCCGCACGAGATGCTGAAGCGCGTGCACCTCGACGCCAAGGGCCAGGCCAGCTACAGGCGCATCGCGGGCCAGGTGCTCCAGGCCATCAACGGCGCCATCGCGCAGCAGGCCAAGATCAACGGCCTGATCGTCGAGAAGAAGGCGCTGACCGACACCGAGGGCCGCGACCTGCCGACGGCGCTGCGCACGCTGCTGCTCGAGGACGACCCCGCGCCACCTGCCCGGGGCCCCGCGCTGCCTGCCCCGCATCTGGACAACGGCCGCCACTAGACCTACGGTTGGCACCATGACCAACGAGCCACCGCCCTACCCGGCGGCGCAATGCCCGTCCTGCAGTCGCTGGCACAGCGCGGCGCTCGAGCCGGGCAACTCGACGATGACGCTGTGCGGCTGCGGCAAGCTGCTCAAGCTCGAGCGCGGCAACGGCACCAGCCTGGTGGCGACCGAGCAAGCTCGCGTGCCGCAGCCCGGGCCACCGATCACCGAGGCCGAGCCCGCCTGAGATGGCGCAGCGCTGGGCGGTGACGTGCAAGCTGTGCCGCGGGCCTGCCTTCGTCGTCCTGGGCGACCTGCCCAAGCCGACCGACGTGGTCACCGCTGCGCGCTGCGAGCACCTCGACGGCCGCCCGCTGACAGGTGCTGACGCGCTCGAGTGCGACACCTGCGGCAAGGACTTCACGCTGCAGGGCGTCGAGCCGAGCGACCAGTGGACGCTGCTACCTGATACCTTCCAGGCGCCGCACGTGCCGACCGACTCGCCCTTTGGCCAGGCGGCCGATCCTCGAGATGTCGCCCTCGTTCGCCTCACGATCCAGGCTCTGCAGCGACCGCGGGCGCGGCGGCGCACCGCGAGGACGGCCACATGACGCCCGACGACGAGGAGGAGGTCGCCTTCCACATCAAGCTGCGCTGGTTTATCGCCAGTCTCGTGGCGAGCCTGCTGCTGTGGCTGGGCGCGATCTGCGGCGTGCAGGCCCTCGTGCGGCGGCTGCACGGCGGTTGAGTCGCGACGACGTCATCCTGATCGTGCTGTTCCTGTTCTTCATGGGGCTGGTCCTGGGCACGACGTCGTACATCTTCCTGCACCGCTGAGGCCCTTACCATTGGTACATGCCGGGTCTGATCCGCGTTCGCTTCAAGCACGGCTGGTCGCAGGCCGAGCTAGGCCGTCACCTGGGCGTCTCGGGCGCCACGATCTCGAGATGGGAATCGGGCGCTCGCACGTGCCGCTATCCGCACTGGCTGACGCTGGCCCTCGAGCGCCTCGAGGCCGAGGCCGACGCGGGCCTTACCAATGGTATGAGCGACCTGCAAGACGATGAGTGGGTCGACCCGGAGGTCTGATGCGCTGGATGGTGCTGCTCGCGGCCATCGGCCTGCTGGTCATGATCCTGACGCTGGGCGGCCTGCTGTCGACGCGATGAGCACCAGCGACCAGGCCGTCTGGCTGCTCGGGCTGCTGGCCATCTGGCTGGCCCTGCTCGCGCTGTGGCCGCGATGAGCGTCCTGCTCAAGCACGAGCAACTCGAGCGCCTGGCGCAGGTGGTCAGGCGCTGCAAGCACGACAAGTGCGAGTTCAGCCGCGTCTTCTTCGGCAAGGACTTGCGCGACAGCCCGTGGCAGGTCGACGCGGTCAACATGGGCGGCACGATCAGCACCAAGGTCGCCGGGCGGCGCTCGGGCAAGACGCTGACGACGACCGTCGACGCCGTCCATGCCTGTGCCACGGCGGCCAAACAGACGTGGTACGTCACGGGCCCATCACTCGACCAGGCCAGCCTGTACTTCAACGAGATCGAGCAGGCGGCGCAGCACCCGAACGGCATGATGGAGGCGCTGCTCGAGGGGCCGATCAAGCGCTCACCCTTCCCGAACGTCAAACTGGTCACGGGCTCCGAGATCCACGCCCGCTCGACGGCTCGCGATGGCGTGTACCTGCGCGGCAAGGGCGCCAACGGCGTGTGCGTCACCGAGGCGGGCTTCATCAAGGACAAGGTCTATCAGGAGGTCGTCCGGGCGATGGTGCTCGACCGGGGTGGCGTCATCCGCCTCGAGAGCACGCCCAACGGGCAGAACTACTTTCAGGTGCTGCACAACCTGGCCAACGGCGAGCAGCGCGTCCTGCTCGATGGCAGCGGCCGCATCTACACCGACCCCTCGCGCTACTACCGCACCATCCACGCGACGGTCTACGACAACCTGGCCGTGCCGCGAGACGAGATCGAGCGCATCAAGCTCGAGGTGCCCGAGTACGTCTGGCTGGTCGAGTACCTGGCGCAGTTCATCGACGACGACGAGTTGGTCTTCTCCTGGGGCCTGCTGGCCGATCTGTTCGACGAGGACTACCCGCAGGCCGTCGGGCCCGAGATCGGTCACCGCTACGTCATGGGCGTCGACCTGGCGCAGGTCCGCGACTACACCGCGATCATCCTGCTCGACGTCACGCGCTGGCCGATCCGCCTGGTGCGCTGGCTGCACTATCGCGGCAAGCCCTACACGGGCCCAGGTGGCGTGGTCGACGACGTCAACCTGCTGCGGCGCGACTTCAACAACGCCCGCGTGCTGATCGACGCGACGACCGAGAAGGCCGTGGCCGAGCAGGTGGTGGGCGCCGAGGCGTTCGTCTTCAGCCAGACCAGCCGCAACGCCATCCTGAGCAACCTGCAGGTGCTGCTGCAGAACCGCAAGTTCGAGCTACCCGCGGGCTTCACCAGGCTGCGCGACGAGCTACGGGCGCTGCGCCGGGTGCGCACCCGCAGCGGCCAGACGACACGGATCGACCATCCGAACGATGGCCACGACGACACGGTCATGGGCCTCGCGCTGGCCGCCTGGCCCTTGCGCGCCACGGTCTCGCCGGGCAGCCGCGAGGCTATCGACGCGGTGGTGTCGGGGAGCTTCGCCTAAACTAGCGCCGACGGGAGGCCCAGCCACGATGCCGAATCCGATCAGGACTGCGCTCACGCGGGCCATGAACCGCTTGGCCTACGGCGAGACCGACCCCTACGCGCCACTGCGCCACGATGGCGCGGCGATCACGGGCACGGGCTGGTGGCCGTCAGGTGGTGGCGCCTTCGACACCAGCCGCGTCGACTACGCTCGCGCCCGCAAGCTCTATCGCAACCAGATCCCGCAGTACAAGCTGGGCGCGCACTTCGCCCGGCCGATCATCAATTTCACCGCGGGCTACATGGGCGTGCCGCACATGAAATCCAAGGCCGACGTGCCCGAGGCCAACCAGGCGCTGAACGACTTCGACAGCAAGTTCGTCAGCACCTTCCTGACGACCAATCGCAACATGCTGCGCGACGGCGACGTCTTCCTGCGCCTGGACTACGTGCCCGACCGCTTCAGCAAGCAACGCCGCTTCGACATCCGCCTCGAGCACCCCGAGTGGTGCACGCCGCTGCTCGACCCGGTGACAGGCGAGTGGGAGGCGCTGGTCATCACCCACCCGGTCTACCCGACCAACAGGCCCGACAGCCAGGCGCAGCCGAGCTACCTGATCGTCGAGACGATCACGCCCGAGACGATCACGGTCAGCGCCGACGAGCGAGCGCCCGCGGACATCCGCCTGCGCTACCCCGGCCTGCCCGAGCCGAATCCGTGGGGCTTCATCCCGGTGGTTCACTACCGCAACGAGCCCGAGGAGAACCAACTCTACGGCGTCAGCGACCTCGAGCCGCTCGAGCCGCTGCTACGGGCCTATCACGACACGATGATGGTCGGCAACCAGGGCATCCGCCTGTTCGCCAAGCCCAAGGTCAAGTTCACGCTGAAGGACGTCAATCGTTTCCTGGCCGACAACTTCCCGGGCTGGAAGCCAGGCCAGCCAGTGGACTTCCAGGGCCACGAGATCTTCCTGCTGACCGAGGGCGAGGACGCCAACTACATCACCGCCGAGCCCGGCACCGCGGGCGTGGGCACGCTGCTCGAGTACCTCTTCTACTGCATCATCCAGAACGCGCAGATCCCCGAGTTCGTCCTGGGCACGGCCGTCGCCTCGAGCCGCGCATCGGTCGACACGCAGATGGGCCCGTTTGTGAAGACCATCGAGCGCAAGCGGATGCTGGTCACCGACCCCTACGTCGAGACGCACGAGATGTTCCTGGCGATGGCCAGCAAGGCGCCCGGCTTCGACATGCCCGCGCTGCTGACCTACGAGGTCGAGCCCGCCTGGCCCGAGATCGCCGCCAAGGACGAGGCGCAGGTGGCACAGACCCTGCTGAGTCTGTTCCAGGCCTTTCAGGTCGGGACGTCGTCGGGGCTGGTTTCCCTGGAGGCGGCCAACGAGTTCCTCAAGGACTTCGTGCCGACCATCTTGCCGTGGCTGTCTGAGGGCACCGAAGACGAGCGGCGGCGTGTGCTCTCGAGCATGGCCTGGCTCGAGCGCGTCCAGGCAGGCGGGCTGCCCTTCAACGGCACGGACATCACCGACGACGCTGAGAGCCTGCCGTCAGAGGCGGCTGCCTGACCGCTCGTGCCCGGAAGGTGGGTGTACGTGGAACAACGACGGCTCTGGGTGGCGCCTTACGGCGGCACCATCGGCATGCTGATTGCACTGATCGTGCTGGTCGCGGCGGTCATCCTGTGGTTGACCAACCAGATGGACCCCAAGCTGTGCGCCATGTTCGGCGCGCTCGCCGTGGCCAGATTGCTCTGAGGAGGGCTGTCATGACCGCACCGAATCCGAACCCGAATCCGCCCCAGCCAGATCCCAACGAGACGCCCGAACAGCGCCAGGCCCGCGAGCAGCGCGAACAGCAACAGCGCGAGCGCGAGCAGCGCGAGAAGAACGGCGAGAACCAGCCCAAGCGCTAACGCCACGGCGTTAGCTGGCATCCCAGGCCGCCGGGTGTCGCGTCCACCCTGACGGCTTGGGACGACGCTGCCCTGGGGCAACCGATGTGCGTGTTTGCCATGACACGCTACGGGTCCAGCAGCAAGAGTCCCCGTAGGCTGCCGGGCGGCGCTGGGGTCAGCATACACTGCCAGGCGTGATCGCGACCTTCGATGAGGTGCGCCCGGGGCAGCGCGGCCTGCGCGAGTACCTCGACAACCAGCCCGTCGATGGGCCGCTGAACGACACCGAGAGCTACTACACGGGCTCACAGCGGCGCTGGCTCGCAACCTGGCTGCGACGGTGTGCCAACACGCTGCTGCTGAACAACTGGACGGTCCGCCTGTGGCACGAGCCGCCCAGAGGCGATGCGCACGCCAACGTCACGGCGACGGAGGGCCGCGTGTTCGCCAGCTTCCGCTTCGAAAACGAGATCTTCACGCAGGACATTGCCGACGCCAAGAACCACATGGCGCACGAGCTACTGCACGTCATGCTCGAGCAGGCGACACAGATGGTCGAGTACGACCTGAAGGGCCTGCTGGGCGACCAGGCGCTGGCCATCTTCCAGTCGACCTACAGGCGCCAGATGGAGTTCGCCGTCGACCACCTGGCGAGCGTCATCGAGGCCGCGCTGCCCGACCCGCCGTGGGCGGGCCTGCCGCTCAACGAGCGGACCGCCAAGGCCAACACGACCGCCCAGGAGCGCTGGCGCGGCGAGCAGCCGCAGGCCGACGTGGTCACCTACCTGGCTGTCCCGGATGCCACCAACCCCGCAACCGAGCAATAGCCAGATCTACCGCCAGAGCCTGGTCGACGCTCGCGAGGCGTGGGCCAAGCAGTCGGGCCTGACGCAGGCGCAAGTCAAAGGCGCCTACCAGCAGGCCGCCACCTCACTCGGCTCGCGGGTCGCGGCCGCGCCGCCGACGGCACCCTCGACGGCCTGGAACCTGAGCCAGCTACAGCAGGTCGTGCAGGACTACGGCAACACGCTCGACCAGCGCGTGCTGGATGCCATGCACGCGGGCATCCAGGCCAGCTTCCACGATGCCGCCGACAGCGTGCTGAAGACCAAGACCAGCGACGCCTACGGCAGCGTGTTCGGCCCCGAGGCCGTCGACGCGCACGTCCGCGACGTCAACCAGCGCGCCGCCGCGAGCTACATCACGCGCACGGGCAAGGATGGCCTGAAGCTCAGCGACCGCATCTGGAAGACCAACGCGCAGTGGCGCCAGGCGACCCAGCAGGTGGTCCAGACGGCAGTCATCGCGGGCCAGCCGCCCGTGCAGGTGGCCAGGCAGATCGAGCAGTACCTGCAGCCCGGCGTGAACGTGCCCTACAAGGCCGCGACGGCCAAGCGGCTGAAGGTGCCCAAGGACACCTCGATGCCCGCCATGCGCGTGGCGCGGACCGAGATGCAGAACAGCTTCCACGAGGGCACCATCTCGAGCCACTCGAGCATGCCGAGCTACCTGGGCATCCGCTGGCACATCGCCTCTGCGCTGGGCCACGAGACCGACATCTGCGACACCTACGCCGCGCAGGGCTTCTTCCCGAAGGGCACCGAGCCGCTCAAGCCGCACCCGCACTGCTTCTGCACCGCCGTGCCCGTGCACAAGGACGCCGACGAGGTGCTCGACGACCTCGACGAGTGGCTGGCCAAGCCCTCGAGCCACCCGGAACTCGAGGCCTACTACGCGCAGATCAAGCCGCTGCTCGACGTCGAGATCGCGTCGGTCGCAGGCGCCAGCGGCGGGCCACTCCTGGGCGGCCACGCCAAGGGCGACAAGGTGCTGATCGACGTCAAAGGCACCGAGGTCATCGCCACCGTCGTGGGCGAGCACGCCACCAAGGGCGTGCTGACGCTCCTCATCGACCCGGGCCAGGGCCTGGCGTCGATCAAGGTCTGGCGCGCCCCGAGCAAGGTCAAGGCCTACGGCGGGCCGCCGACGCCTGCCATTCCGCTCACGCCCGTGGCGCCGAACCCGCTGGTCTCGCCGTTCGGCGGCCTGGACGTCGGCCACGTGGTCTACGCGACCGCGGGGCAGCACCTGGGCAAGGTCGGCATCGTCCAGGCCACCAAGGCCGCCAACGGCACGCTGCAGGTCTTCTGGGAGGACGGCACGAGCAACTGGGTGGTCCACCAGAACCTCCAGGCAACGCCTGCGCCGACGATCACGCCGACCGTTGGCCAGCAGGTCAAGCTGAACATGCCCGAGCAGGCGCTGCTGCACACCCAGCTTGGCACGATCACGCACATCGACTCGAACGATCTGGTCACGGTCGAGGTAACGATCAACAACCAGGCCTTCGACTTCACGCTCGAGCCGACCAGCGTGTGGAAGCTCGAGGCGCCCGCGGCGGTCATCGCCGTGCCGCCACCCGTGCCGCCGCACGGCCTGCCAGCGGGCTACCAGACCTCACCCGCCGAGCCCGTGATGGGCGGCAAGGTGCTGGTCACCGCGCAGGGCCCGAAGTTCGGCCAGGCCGGCACGGTCGACTTCGTCGGCGGCGTGGGCGTCCACATCAAGTTCGACCAGGGCGGCGGCGACATGCTGCTCAAGGCGAATATCACCGTCATCGAGCCCGTGACGGCGCCGCCAACGCCGAGTGCGCCCGGGGCGCTGCCGACCATCGGCTACTTCGATGCACCTGGCGCGCCCAACCACGGCAAGCCCGTGGCCTCGCTCGACGCCGCATCGGGCGCCATGCAGTACACCGACGGCACCTGGGCCTACGGCATCGACCCGGCCTGGGTGGTGCCGACGCCACCGCCGGGCAGCCTGCACGCGCCGACGACGCCACCCGCGGCGCCCGCGCCTGTCCAGGCCGCGACACCAGCGTGGCAACCCAAGGTGGGCGACGCCGTCACGATCAACGACATCTTCAACCCACACCACGGCGCGCAGGGCGTCCTCGACCTCGAGACGCCGAGCTTCTGGGTGATCAAGCTGCCGACCACGACGGTGGTCATGAGCAAGCCCGACCTGCTGACCAAGACGCTGCCGCAGGGCGCGCCAGCCGCGCCGACGCAGACGCAGACGGTCGCCGCGCCCGCGCAGCAGGTGCCGCAACTCGGCAACATCAACCACCTCTACACGGGCCACTTCGTTACCATCCACGACCCTGGCGGGGCACTGCACGGCCAGTCCTTCGAACTGGCCGAGGACGTCGACCTGATCTCGGCGCAGGGCGACATCCCGCTGTGGGAAGACGCCACGCACCAGGGCGTGATCTACCTGCCCAAGCAGAAGGCCTACGACCCGACGCTGCCATTAATCGACCTGCAGGCGCTGGCTCGCCCCGAGGCGACGCTGCAGGATCTGATCGTGGGCGACCAGGCGGTCGACACACACACGGGCGACACGGTCTACCTGGGCGAGGTGCCGCACTGGTCGCTGAGTGGCGGGCTCATCGTCTACAAGTCCAAGGCCGACTTCGACGCGGGCATCAATCCGATCACGCTGCCCGTGGCGGACCTCGACCCGGTGCCGGGCATGCTGATCCACGCCGAGACGCCGCTGCACCAGCTAGCCAAGGGCGACAAGGCCATCGTCAACGACCCGACCTCGAACTGGCATGGCAAAGAGGTCTACCTCGAGATGGGCGCGCTGGGCATGTACGGCACGAGCACCATCCCCGTCACCGATGCCAGCGGCGCCATGACGACGCTCAAGCTGAACCAACTGACGACGACCTGGCAGATGACGGCGACCTCGAGCCCGGGTCACCTGGCGCCGCCGCCCGCGTCCGCGACAGGCGGGCCAGTCAAGGATCTGCACGCGCACACGGCGGGCGATCTGGTGATGATCAAGCCGGGCATCGGCATCCAAGACGGCGGCACGGTGGTCGAACTGGTCGACTCGCTGGTCGGCCTGCAGCCGCACGATCTCGTCACCGTCAAGTACGCCAACGGCACCACGAACACCCTCGAGGTCAGCGAACTGAAGGCGCTGCCGCCCAGCGGCGCGACCATCGGCCAGCAGTTCGAGTCAAAGGACGTCAAGACCCTCCAGGCAGGCGACAAGGTCATCGTCAAGAGCGGCCACGCCGCGGGCCAGGAGATGACCGTCACCCAGCCCTACGACCCGGCCAGCGACCTGCTCGAGGTCAAGGACGCCAGCGGCGGGCTCGAGGACTTCTACCCCGACGAGCTTCTGGTCCACCCGGACTCGCAACTGGGCCTCAAGGCCGCACCGCTGCCCAAGAAGCTCGAGGACATGCAGGCGGGCGACACGGTCATCGTCAACTCACCGGGCGATCCCTACCACGGCCAGCCCGTGACGCTGATGCACGACCTGTACGGCTACAAGGCGACCGACTTCATCGACCTGACGACGGCCACGGGCGGCTACCTGAGCTACTACCTGCAGAACCTGGCCGTGCCGCGCCCCGCACCACCACCTGTGGTCCAGGCCGCCACTGCCGCGCCTGTCGGCAGCGTCGATGTGACACAGAAGGGCACCAAGGTCACCACCGACTACAAGGGCGCCACGGTCACGGGCACCGTCCAGTCCTACAACGCGGGCAAAAAGGTGCTGGTGATCAAACCAGATGAGCCTGTGCCTGGTTTGACAGCCAAGACGTTCACCAAGAGCCCTGGCAAAGTCCAGGCGCTGGTCACGCCCGCGCCCGCGGCCGCCGCGCCGCCCGCACCGCCGCCGCCTGTGCAGACGCAGACGCCGCCCGCGGCCGCGCTGCACCCCATCGACCATCTGGTGGCGGGCGATGCCATCGTCATCAACTCGCCGGGCAGCATCTACCACGGCCAGACGGGCAAGCTGATGAACCCGAGCGTGGCGCAGACCACCAGCGGCTTCCTCGTGGTCGAGATCGGCGGCTCGAGCAAGACCTTCCTGAAGGCCGACCTGGCCTCACCCACGCCACCACCACCGCCATCGCCGCAGCAGGTCGCGCTGGATGCCATGACGCAGGGCGCGACGGTCATCATCAACGCGCCCGGCAGCGTCAACCACGGCTACGAGGCGCTGCTGCTCGAGGCGACGATGCCGACCAATGCGGCCGACATGGTCAACCTGCACATGCTGGCGGGGCCGCAAGCGGGCCAGGACGTCGTCTACTTCAAGACGACGCTGGTCGCGCCCGGGACACCCATCGCGCCAACCGCGCCTGTGCCAGCGCCGCCCGCGGCGGCTGCGGGCCCGGTCATGACCAAGACGACCAAGGGCGCCATCGTCACCACCGAGTACCAGGGCACGCCCGTGACGGCGATGGTCAAGAGCTTCAACGCGGGCACGAACGTGGTCATGCTGAAGCCTGTCACGCCCGGCCTGCCAGGTGTACCAGCACAGTTTCAGAAGTCGCCCAGCAAGGTCACGCTGGTGCCGCAGCCAGGCGTCAGCGCACCTGCCACACCCGCGGTGCCTGTGGTCACCACGCCGCCGCCAGTGGCCGCCCCGGCGCCTGCCGCGACGCCGACGCTGCCACCTGGCCTGACGGCCACGCAAGGCAAGCCCGCGACGTCGCCGTCGACCATGCAGGCGACGCATCAGGTGGTCGGCGGCGGCCACACCAAGGCGATCTACAAGGACGCCACCGACAACTCGACGTGGATGTTCAAGCCCGATCCGAACGCGGCGCGAGCCGAGCAGGCGGGCTACAACGTCCAGGCGCTGCTCGGGATCGCCACACCCGAGACGCACGTCATCACCCACAACGGCCAGGTCGGCAGCTTCCAGAAGTTCCACCCGGGCATCAAGGGCGAGGTCGCGCTGCACGCGGTCAAGAGCCTGACCGACGCCCAGCGCGCCCAGCTACAGCAGCATCAGGTCGTTGACTGGCTGATCAGCCAGCACGACTCCAACGAGGGCGCGATGCTGATCGGCGCCAACGACGAGATCCTGGCGGTCGACAAGGGCCAGGCCTTCAAGTTCCTGCTGACACCCGGCGAGAAGCTGCACTGGACCTACAAGCCGAACCCCAACCAACTGGTCTACCAGCCGCTCTTCGAGGGCTACATCGGCAACAAGTTCGCGCTGCAGCGGAGTGCCATCGAGCCGATCCTGCAGAAGATCGAGGCGCTCGACGATCAGGTCTTCAAGGACGCCATCAAGCCCTACGTCGACCACGCCGTGCAGCAGGGCCTGGCGCCGAACGAAGCGGCCATCTACGACAAGCTGCTCAAGCGCAAGCACTCGATCCGCGCCGACTTCGACAAGCTGTACGACCAGGCCGACCAGCAAGCGGGCCGCTCGAGCGGGCCCTCGCTCAGGCAGGCGGCACCCGCGGTGCCCGCGCCGCCTGTGGTCGCCGCCACCTCGAGCGCCGTCTCGACCAATCAGGTCACGCCCATCACGCCTGTGCTGGCGACCAACGTCCAGCGCGCTGGCACACACGGCAAGGCCGTGCTGGTTGGCGGCCGCGACATCGAAAACGGCACCGTCCACGTCTTCCAGATGCCCGTCACGGGCGACGGCACCAAGCTGGTCATCTCGGCCAAGGTCCGCGCAGGTGCCGAGGCCAAGCTGAAGCAGCACCTCGAGGGCCTGCCTGCCAACAACGCCGCGCCGCCACCCTCGCCCACCTCCACGGCGCCACCCGCGGACCCGGAGTGGACCAACGTCCTGACGGTGCTGAAGCACGTCGGCTCGCACACCAAGCCCACGGGCGACCAGCAGGTGACGGGCTCGAAGGTGGCCGAGCTAATCATCCTGGCCAACAACCTCAAGACCAACAACCTGGGCTGGACGGCGCAGAAGTCGGGCTACTACGCCGACCTGCTCGAGAAGATGACGGGGCACAGCGTCGTCGAACTGGCGGCCAAGACACCCGATGTCCTGGCGGCCGAGCTACAGACGCTGTGGATCGGCAACACGGCACTGCACGCGGCCGCCTTCGGGCCCTACGTCGCACCACCGCCACCGCCACCTGTGGCGTCCGCTGCGCCACCGCCGCCACCGCCGCCACCGACAGGCAAGTTCAAGGCGCGCTCCGAGTCACCCAGCTATCTGGTGCGACGGCTGAGCAACGGCGACCTGATCACCGACGGCGTGACGCGGACCGACTCATCCTTCCACGGCATCCTGGGGCGGCACGAGTGGTTCATCGACGACCTGGGCGGTGGCATGTCGGCGCAGTACATGCCGCACTACGGCAAGTCGCTGTCGCCCTACGAGTCGAGCGCTCGAGCGCAGAACAACCCGTACAGCCGCATGGGCCGCCTCGAGGTGACGCTCGACAACTGGCAGGGCACGCACACCGAGATCGAGGCGGCGCTGCAGAAGCTGAACGAACTGGGCCTCGAGGTCGCGCCCGCCTCGCCGCAGGATGTCGAACTGCTGTACCTGGCCAATCAGGTCCACGCCATGGGCCTCGAGTCCTCGAGCAAGTACACCTCGCTGCAGGCCAGCATCAACGACACCACGCCCGTCAGCGAGCAGATCAGTAAGCACCAGAAGTTCCTGAGCGACCAGCTTGGCACCGACGTCACCAAGCTGCCGACTTACGACCCGGTGGCCAGGTTCGACAACGGCTACCGCATCGTGGGCACCAACGGCCACGAGATCGTCCCCGAGGCAGGCAAGCCCTACTTCGAGCGCCTCGACATCAGCGCCCAGGATCTCGCGCAGAAGCTGCCCAACCGCGTCCTGACCCACGACTCGACCGCAGGCACCGAGAACTTCCTGAAGGTGCTGCTCGACGGCAACGGCGCGATGGCCAACACCGAGGAGCGCGTCCGCCAGGCGCTCTTCGACCCGAGCCAGGGCATGTCGAGCGTCACCGACATGTACACGGGCGGCGCCAGCTACTTCTTCACGCGCCTGGCGCGGACGACGCACGGCGAGGGCAGCCGCGGGCCGTTCTGGTTCGACATCGACCTGATGCGACGCACTGATATGCTCGCCTACAAAACGGACACCTACGGGCGGTCCGATCCGAACACCAAGAAGGGGCGCTACACCGACCTCGACGACTGGCGGACCAAGCAGCACGTCGCAGGCAACAACGAGGTGGTCATCAAGAACGGCTTCCCGCTGCTCGACTACCTCGTGCGCCTGTCGGCCAAGAACGCCACCGAGCGGAATCGGTTCATCAAGTACTTCAAGGATCGCGGCATCAGCCAGATTCGCGGCAAGCCCATCGAGGACATCGTGCAGGTCGGCTTCCCATGAGCGAACGGCCGCCGACCAGCCGCGACCTCATCGAGCGCGCCCGGCGCTACGTCCGCGATGGCGGCGTGGGCACCGTCACGCTGCAGGACGGCAGCACGCTGCCACCCGTGCCGATCTGCATCCTGTCGCTCGAGCCCGACATGCTGTGGTTCCTGTTCGTCTTCGACGATCACCCGCACGGCTCGTATGTTGCGTCGATCACCGAGGGCGACGACGGCGAGGTCAACGTCATCGGCCAGGACGGCGAGGCCAGCCTCGAGATCTACACCACCTGGCTGCCCGAGCAGCAGGCGACGCTCAACCGCTGGCGGACCAGCCTGGCGTCGCAGATGGTCTACCTGGGCGTGTCGCCGCTGCCGCCGAACGTCGTCTACTACGGCGGCCCGCCGCCGCGAGAGTAGCCCGTGCCGCTCTATCAGGCGATGGTCGAGAGCTTCCGCAACGACGACGGCGAGTACACCGCGGGCGTCGCCTGGGTCTTCGATCCGCGCCGCAACCGCATCCAGATCGAGTGGCTGCCGGGCTTCGACGCCCGCGGCCAGGCCGACATCGAGCGCGTCGCGGGGGCGCGCAACGACGGCTGGCACGATGCCGACATCTGGAACTACTACACGTCGGCGCAGAGCTACAACGGCTACGTCACCATGCGCAGCCTGCCCGAGCCGCTGATCGCACCGAGCATGGACGCGGCCGCGTCGGCTGTCTTGCGGCGCATGGCCACCCAGGCCTAGACTGCCCCCGCCGTTATTCGAACGGGCCGCTAGCGCTACAGGCACCGTGCGCAGCCCGGGCGGAATCCCGGGGCCACCCAGGCACCGTCGCACCAGGGCCAGAGGCGCCAAGCTGCCGACAGTTTTGTGACGGCATTGCAACGCCCGGGCTGGCCCGCAACGCTGCCCGGGCGTTTGCCTGTCACCGAGTCGGGTATATACGGTGGCTCGATGCTCAAACGAGTCGCGGTCATTTCTCTGCTGATGACCACATTCGCCACAGCAGCGCACGCCGAGATGCTGAGCCCGGGCGAGCCCTGGGAACTCGACGCGCCAGGCACCCTGATCGCAGCAGACGTCGAGGAACTGGCCAACGAGGTGGGCCTCGAGCCGCCACTCCTGCAAGGCGCGGTGAACACGGTCAAGGCTTCACCACGCGCCTACCTCCAGCATGAAGGGCTGCTCGAGCCGCCCAAGCCTGCCGCAGCCGCCGCGCCAGCCGGGCCACCACCCGGTATCTGGGACACTCTCGCCAACTGCGAATCGAGCGGCAACTGGGCGATCTCGACTGGCAATGGCTTCTATGGCGGACTGCAGTTCACGCTCAGCACCTGGCAGAGCTACGGCGGCGTCGGGATGCCCAATCACGCCAGCCGGGCGACCCAGATCGCCGTGGCGCAGCGGACGCAACGGGCCGCGGGCTGGTGTCAATGGCCTGCCTGTGCGGTGCGGCTGGGCCTGGCCCGGCGCTGCCCATGAGCCATGAGCCAGGAGGCACGGTTGCTGCGACGGTGAGGAGATGCCACGCATTCTGAAGTGCCGCAGGTGCGGCGAGCAGTACGTCGAGGGCAAGCCACATCACTGTGAGCCTGGCTAGGTGCGGCTCAAGATCATCAGCGATGGCACGAGCGCGGGCACGCGCATCGAAAACGAGCAGGGCGAAGACCTGACGCCGCACGTGCGAGCGATCCGCTGGACCATCGAGGCCGGGCGCAACCCGCAACTCGAGGTCACCCTGGCGCGGCTCGAGGCTGACGTCGAACTCGACCTGAACGTCTAGGTGGTCGCCAACCCGGCCATCTGATACGTTGGCCCGGAGCAGGCTGTGGGGTGAGCGATGCGTGAACGCATGACGGGCCTCGCCCACAGCCTGCGCTCGGGGCCACTGTTCCATGTCATCGGCGGTGCGCTGGCGGGCCTGCTGGTGATGCTGCTGCTGCTGGCGTGGACGACCGACGAGCGGCAGGCCATCGGCCAGGCGGTGCGCGAGACGACCACGACGGCCGTCACAGCGGTGGCCGACGCCGCGGGCAACGTCGTCGAGCAGATCACCGAGCGCGAGTCGCTCATCGTCGAGGGGCCGCCGACGCTCATCCAGCCCCGGCCGACCGAGTTTGTGCTGCCGACGCCCGAGGTCGGCATGACGGCGGTGCCAACGGTGCCAACCGTGCCACCCGAGGAGTCGGCGCTGGTGATCGCCCGGCCCGCCTCGATCTTCAATGTGGCGCCGCCGCCGACGCTGGCGCCTGTGATCGGCCCGCAGGCGGTCATCGTGCCGCCGACGCCTGTGCCTGAGCCAGCGCCGCCATCCGAACCCGAGCCCGAGCCGACCGCCGAGCCCGTGGCCGAGGTGCCGCTCGAGCCTGCTACCGCACCTGCGGTCGCTGCCGCGCCGCCTGTGCCTGTCGTGCCCGCGGCGCCTGTCGCGGCGGCCGCCGTCGCGCCTGCACCGCCGCCATTGCCGACGTGGACGCCCACGCCACGACCGCGCTCGAGTGGCGGCGGCTCGACCTCGAGCAGCGCTGCCGAACCGACGGCCACGGCCGAGCCCGAGCCGACCGAGACGCCAAAGCCGCCTGCGGTGGTGCCCACGAGCGCGCCCGCGCCACTGCCGCCCACTGCTGCACCACCAGTCGCCACCAGCACACCACTGCCGCCCACGGCCGTCCCAGCGCCACCGACGAACACGCCACGGCCAGGCCCGCCAGCGACCAACACGCCGAGGCCACCGCAGGCGACCAACACGCCACGGCCAACGCAGCCGCCGCCTGTCGAGGTTGGACGGCCAGGCCCGAAGCCGACCAAGGAGCCCAAACCGACCAAGGAGCCCAAGCCGACACCACCGCCCAAGCCGACTCGCCCACCACGTGCTTGAGCAGATCCAGGCCTGGCTTGCATCGGTTCTCTCACAGCGCGGCGAAGACCTGCTCACGCTGGGCGCGGTCATCGGCGCCCTGACAGGCAGCATCTCGTTTCTGTTCCACGCACTGATCGCGTCCAAGGACGCGCAACTCAAGGAGGCCCGCGCCCACCTCGAGGAGGCCGTTATCGACCGCGACTTCTGGCGTGACGTGGCGCTGGGTGTGGTCCGCCCGAGCGAGAAGGCGGCCTGGCTCGACGAGCGCGCCAGCGCGGCCTCGCGCCGCTTGACGGCGCCACTCGAGCCGCCCGTAGACTAGCGCCGTCCTGACGTCCCACCCCGGTGCGCTGTCCACGCCTGGCGAGCAAACCGGGCGACCGCGCCTCTCCAGCTATGCCCATTGGTCACGTCGTCCGTGGGCAGGTTCGGACATCGCACACACGGGCGCGGCGCCAGGACACCTTCCTTCCCCGGGGCTGGTCCTTGCGCGACGGGAGCGTCGTGCTACGCTAACGACCCCGTGACAGGAGGGCCGCTGATGGCGAACGTGGTCATCGTCAACCGCAAGGGCGTGCAGATGCGCCAGTCGAATGGCCGCTACGCACCCAAGATCGTGCCGCCTGCGGTGGCCGCGTCGGTTGGCCCGCGCAACATCACGCAGCGCGCACCTGGCCCGAACGGCGTCGTCCCGGTCGACCGGGGCACACCACGGCAGAGCGGCGAGGGCATCGTCCAGTCGAGCCCGGTGCCGCCGAGCGCGGCCTACCGCGTGGTCAAGTGAGGGAGGCCTGAATGGCAACAGGACGCACGGGCAGTAGTGGCTACGTGGTCAAGGCGAGCGCGAGCCAGAATCCCTACCTGAAGCAGAACAGTGGCTTCATCGTCACCAACACGGGCGGCAATCTCAGTTCGCAGGTGCCGCGCTACGCCGCTGCCAGCCTCAACTACAGCGGCCCCATCAAGAGCACGTCGACTGGTCTGATCGTCACGGTCCCGCGCTAAGGGCCGTGCTGCTGCGCATCAACCGCACGCGGGTTTCGACACGGCCCTGGTCTGAGGCCGAGGCGCTCGCGCTGCGTGACCAACTGGCCGACGCCGACGAGGCCATCGCGCACGAGGTCTACGCCGCCCGGCTGGCCGCAGGCACGCACTGGGGCGCGCACCACGAGATCTCGAGCGACGGTGAGGTCATCCTCAACCGCCAGGGCCTGCAGGCCGCCACGGCCGCGCTGGGCGACCTGAGCGAGGCCGAGCGCAGCGTCGCCATCCGCCACCTGAGCAAGCACTACGTCGAGCACGACCTGCCGCTGCCCGACGGCTTTGTGGCTCGAGCGGGTGAGATGCACGTCCTGGCAGGCGCGGTGGGCGAGATGGCGCCGAGCGACATCCCCCTCTCGAGCGCCTTCACCGAGGCCGAGCGTCAGCACCTGCTGAAGGGCGACGACGACCCGATGGAGGTGGTCATCGAGGTCGCGCCAGGCAAGAGCAGCCGGGGCTGGAACTACACGCCCGCGGCGCTGCAGAAGATGGTCACGCACGTCCAGACCAAGACGCTGGCGGGCATCAAGGGCCACCAGCGCGACGAGGACGTCGCCAGCCAGTTCGTCGACCCGGCCACGCACTGGATCGGCGCCCTGTGGCAGAACGACAAGGCCTACTTCCGAGGCGTTATCGACAAGACCGCCCCGGATCTGAAGCGCTGGATTCGAGCCAAGCGCATTACGCAGCCCAGCATCTTCACGCGGCCCGTGCTGTCACGCGTCGGCGGTGAGACGCAGGTGGTCGACCTCGAGCCGCTGGGGATCGACTGGGCGCCACTGGATCGAGCCGGGATGCCCTCATCCAGAGTGGTCGCCTGGGGCGAGATGGATGCCATCGGCGGCGAGCCGTTCGAAAGTCGGGCGCCGCTCGACGACGACCAGATCACAACTACAGGGAGCGGTCATATGACAACCGTCCGAGAAGCGCTCGACGCGCTGCGTGAACACGGCGCACCCGCCAGCCAGGTGCTGCAGGCGATGAACTGGCGCGCCAACGATGTGCTGCCCGGGCTGCTGGCCACTGACCGTCGTGGCGTGGCCGAGGCCCTCGACCAGGCGACCCTGCAGCACGTGGCCGCGGGCGAGATGGCCAAGGCGCACCGCCCGCAGGACTTGCTGGCGGCCATGAACCTCGACCTGGCCACCGTGGCGCCGCTGATCGACGCGGCGCAGTGGCAGCGGCTGCAGGCGGCCGAGACGGCCGTGGGCGAGATGCGCAGCGCGCTGGGCCTGGCCGAGACGGCCGATGCGGCGGCGGTCCGCACGCGGGTGACCGACCTCCAGACGGCCGTCGCCACGACCTCGCAGCAGGCGCTGCGCTCGAGTGTCGAAGCGATTGTCGCCCGTGGCGAGATGGCGGTGCCCACGGCGGTCCGCCCGCTGGTCACCAGCACGGCGCTGCTCGAGCTACAGCCAGGCGCCGACGAGACCGCGATCAAGAGCGCCATCACCAAGGCCAAGGGCGTGCCCGAGATCAAGCCGATCCTCGAGGCCAGCCTGGGCAGCGCGCATATCCGCCCGACCGCGACCGGGTCCGCGGGTGAGATGCACAACGGCGCCAGCCGCGAGCCCGTGGGCTTGCCGACGCGCCGACGGTCGATCTGAGCTAGCCAGGAGAGGAGGACCAGCTACCAATGGCAAACACCAATGGCCACAAGATGGCCGATGGCCTGAGCGTTGACGTGACCGTGCCGAGCGGCACCGTCGTCGCGCAGGGGGAGTTCGTATACATCGACGGTTTCTTCGGCCTGGCCGAGTTCGACGACAAGCCCGTCTCGACCGGGGCGGCGGTCATCGCCATCAACATCGAGCAGGGTCAGTACGACACGGATCAGATCACGACGGCTGAGGCCTACGCGGTGGGCGACGTCGTCAACTTCAACATCACGACCAAGCTGTTCACCAAGGCGGCCGTCTCGGGCACGATCCTCCCGGTGGGCCGCATCACCATCGCCAAGAACGCGGATAACGTCATCGGCTTCTTGATGCTGCCGCAGCGGCTGGCCTGAGGGAGGAGTAGACGATGGCTATCCGAATCATTGACGCCCCAACGCTGCGCGCTGAACGGCGTCAGGGCGAGCGCACCTACACGGCCCAGGCGACCATCTGGGATCAGCCCTTCGAGGTGCCGATCCACATCGCCGCGGGCGAGATGGACACCTACGACCTCAACCGCCCGGTGCGCGAGTACCTGGCCACGCTCAACGCCCGCCCGGTGGCTGGTGAGATCATCGCCACGCCGCCCAACCTGGCGCAGTTCGTCACCAAGACGGTCGTCGACCTGAACCTGGGCCGCGAGCAGGTGCCGCTGCTGTACCCGGCGGTCTACACGCGGACGATCACCGACGCCAACCTGACCGAGAACGTCGATGTCGGCGCGATCATGGCGCGAGCGTCGGTCGTCTTCCTGCAGCACATGGAAGGCGGCGAGGTCCGCTTCGGCACGCGCACGCTCACGCCACGCCAGACGGTGCCGCTGGTCACCTACGCCGCGGGCTTCGAGTACACCGAGGATCTGGTCGAGTACGACAAGACGTGGGAGATCACGCAACTCAATGAGGCCCTGGGGCGGGCCTACAACGCGCTGCTGAACCACATCCACCTCTACCCGATCACCAGCTACACCTACGCGGCCAAGAACCAGACGCCCGCGGACGCGACGGCCAACACCACCTTCCGCGAGAAGATGCGCGCCACGCTCAAGGCGGGCCTGATCCACGCAGGCAGCGACACGGGCACCGACACGGGCCTGGGCCGCTCGCCCAACGTCCTGCTGGCGCACTCGAGCCGCCGCTGGGACATCGAGGAGGCGCTGCAGCGCTTCGTGGTCAGCGGCACCGAGTACCCGGCACTGGCAGGCATCGACACGCTGGTCTTCTACGACGGCTACAGCATCACCGTCGGCGCCCGGAAGTACGTCTATCCCGGCGTGGCGACCAACAAAGCCTACCTCGTGGACACCAGCACCTACCTCATCGAACTGGTCAAGCACGACCTGCGGACCGACGCGGGCGTGGGCGATCTCAGCCGCCTCATCCAGCAGCAGATCGTGTCTCGCGCCCGCCGAGGCGTCTTCATCTCGCCGCCCAACTGCGTCGAGGAAGTCACGCTGCCGTAAGGAGGGCACATGACCGAGCAGCCTGCTGAGCAGACGCCGACCCCGGCGCCTGCTCCCGCGCCTACCACGACGACCACCACGCGTCGCACGAGGACTGCCGTGACCGCAGCACCCGAGCCCGCCAAGAGCGGCGAGGACATCGAAGCCAGCCCGACCGAGACGCCTGTCGAGGTCCAGCACACGCCGACCTACCCGGTCGGCACCGTCGGTATGCACGCCGAGGGCGTGACCAATATTCCGCCAGGCACGCCGATCACCGTGGCGCCCGACCCGACCGACCCGGCGGCGGTGGCGGCCGCGCCAACCGTCTCGCCCGCGCCAGGCACCATCGAGGTGGCTGGCCCCGCGCCGCTGCCCCGGCCAGGTGACGAGCAACTTATTCGCGGCACGGCCGCGGGCAACGAACTGTGGGCCGAACTGACGGGCAACACGCTCGAGGCGCCTGATGCCCAGGCGGCTGAGGTGAGCGCTCGCGAGGCGGCGGAAACCAAACTCGAGCAGGACCGCGAGGCGGCCGAGGCCGCGCAGGCCAATCAGCAGAAGCTGCTCGATGCCACCGCCGCGCAGCAGGAGCAGCAGCGCGCCGCCCGGGAGCAGCAGCGCGCCTAAATCACCATGACGCCGACCGACGACCTGCGGCTGACGCTGCGCATGAATCTCGACGAGACGATCCCGCCCGGCGGGAGCGACGCAGACACCATGTTTGCGGATGCCGAGATCGACAACCTGCTCATCCAGAGCCAGACCATCGAGGAGGCTTCGTGGCGCGGCTGGGTGGTCAAGTGCATGCGCCTGTCACTGCAGGCGCTCGAGTCGGGCGGCGGCACGCTGGTCTCGGCGCAGATGGGCAGCGAGCAGTTCAAGTGGTCCGAGGCCGCCGCGGGCGACGTCACGGGCATCTGCGAGAACATCGTCCAGTACTGGTGGAACCAGATCCCCATCGGCTCTGCACCAGCCGTCGGCGGCGGTGGGGCGCGCATCCTGAGCATCCGAGCGGTGGCGCTGCCAGGCATCAACGCGCCCTACACGGCCTCGAGCGATCCGAACAGCTACGGCGATCCGTGGCTGGGCTCGGGCGCCACGCCCTGGTGGCCAGGCGACCCCTCACGGCTGCTGTACTACATCAAGGCGGGCTGGCGCTGGCCATCGGCCGAGACCTACACCGCGACGCTCCCTGAGTGACCATGCCGACCTTGACGCTGCTGGCGCAACAGGTGCTCGGGGCTCGCGAGCAGACCATCGACAAGCTGGGCTGTCAGGTGACGCTCGAGGCAGCCATCCGCCAGGCGCGCCAGCCTGGTGAGGGCTACCTGCGCAAGGCCCGCTCGAGCTTCGGCCCGTACCAGGCCTACGTCTACTGGCAGGGCGGCGCCAGCGCGGATCGCGGCAACCAGGGCGGTGAGCTACTGCGCCAGGACCGCGACATCACCTGGGGCGCGAGCTTCAAGCTGGCCGACGGGCTCGAGATGTGGCCCAGCGGCGAGATCGACGCGCAATCCGAGTTCGAGCTAGCCCACCCCGTCTACGGTCGCTTCCGCCTCGACCGGGTCCAGCAGATGAGCGTCCAGGGCCAGAACGTCGGCTGGCAGTGCGGCCTGGTGCGGGTCAGCTAGTGCCCTACGTCAATCATCAGAACGTCGGCGGCTCGATCTACAACAAGGTCCGCCGTCACATCGCCGCCACGATCATGGCCATCCAGCCGCTGGGTGGCGAGGCCGAGGCGCACATGAAGACACATGCGCCCTGGCAGGACATCACGCGCAACGCCCGCAACAGCCTGACAGGCACGGTCGCAGTGGCCCAGGCGCCGCAGCGCACGCGCATCTCGCTGCGGCTGAGCCACGGCATGGACTACGGCATCTGGCTCGAGTTGAAGAACGCGGGCAAGTACGCCATCGTGCGGCCCACGGCGCTGATCTACCGCCAGCGGGTGCGGCGCGCCTACCAGCGCGTGTGGGCGAACTGGTGACGCTACGCGAGGCCGTCCGCGTGGCGCTGATCGGGGATGGCTCCGATCCGTGGCGCGACGACGTCATCGAACTCGAGGGCGCCAAGACGCAGGGTGACCTGGCCAGCCCGATTGCCACGGGCCAGGCGCAAGCGCTGCCGTTCGTCATCGTCCGCTTCGGGCCGCAGACCGTCGGCCAGTACTGGGGCAACCTGGGCGATGCCATCGAGATCTGGCCCTACGCCGACGACGAGACCTGGCAGGCGCTCGACCTGCTGTGCGGCCTGGTGCTGCTGCGCCTGGACAAGCAGATCCTTGACGTCGACGGCACGGCCTACCAGTTGAGCTACGCGGGCGTCTCGACGCAGGACACGCCCGTGGCCGAGTGGGACGCCTACACGCGGCCCTTGCGCTTCGACAGCATCAAGATCGCCAGCACCACGCCGGGCGCCATCCACCCGCTGGCCGAGGCCTTCAACGCCTGGAGCACGACGACCTTCGGCCCAAACGCCAACATCTGGTGGCAGGTGACCTCGAGCCCGCGGATCAGCCAGGAGACCGACCACTACAACGTCTGGCTCGACAAGATGCGGGCGACGCTCAATGGGCACATCGTGACCACCGACCCGCAGGAGGTCATCCAGCACCTCGACAGGCTGGCGGCGATCCTGCCGCGAGCCACCATTCGGTACGCCGACACCTACCTGGCGACCATCGAGGCCACTCGCGCCGAGCCCGAGGCCGACCCGCATCAGGACGGTCAGATCAGCGTGGACGTCAGCTACGGCGCAGTCAACGGCAACTACTGGGCGAGCGTACCTGGCGACCCGAACCATCCCTGGGTGCCGACCGACCCGAACCATCCGTGGATCGAGCACCCCGTGCCGCCTGACCCAGCCATCTCGATTCCACTCGAGCACGTCGAGGTGCGAGACGGCACGTTGGTTGGCGAATCGCCTGAACCACAACCCTGACGGGAGGAATGCATGACCCAGCCAGAACCGCAATCCGTTGAAGTGCCGACCGAGCCGCTGTACGGCGCCGAGGATGTGGCCCGCGCCCTGAGTAGCTCTGGCGACCGGGCCCTCGCGCAGGCGTGGTTTCAGAGCAACGACAAGGTGGGCATCACCAAGGCCGAGGCCGACGCGCTGATCCAGCAGATCGAGAGCGGGCAATCGCCGCAGCAGCAGGCCGCACCAGACCAGCAGGCCGCGCCTGCCGAGGACGCTGAGGGAGGCACCGCCTGATGCCGGGCCAGATCGTTCGTCCAAACGAGGTGATGATTCGCGCAGGCGTCGGTCTGCGGATCACCACCAGCACGCCGCTGCCGAGCTTCATTCGCGGCCGCTTCGGCTATGTCGGCAAGGCCAACTGGGGCCCGCTCAACACGGCCGTCGAGATGCTCAGCCGCAGCCAGATCTCCGACACCTACGGCCCCTCTGGCGAGGCGGGCAACACGATGGATGGCGCCGAGGAGGTCTTCAACGGCGGCGCCGTGACAGGCGTCGTGGTCAGGCTGGGCACGGGCGGCACGGCAGGCACCGACACGCTGACCGATACCGCGTCGGCCACCGTCGGCAACATCCGTGTGCTCTACCCCGGGACTCGAGCGTTCGGCTACAGCGTGCGCGCCAATCTGAGCGACCCGAACGTGCGCGAACTGGTCGTCTACGAGGGCACGGTGCAGCGCGAACTGTGGTCCTTCCCGAAAAAGAACGGCACCTACAACGAGATCGACGGCCTGATCGCGGCGGTGGGCAACAGGAGCCAGTTCATCACGGTGACCAAGACCGCGCCAGGCGACGGCACGATCAAGGACGTCGCGCAGAAGGCCATCCCGGCAGGCACGCCACCGACCGTCGACGACGCCAGCTACAGCGCCGCGCTGACCGAACTGGGCAAGGAGAACTTCTTCGTCACCGTCGTCGACAGCGAGGATGAGGACGTCCACGACATCATCCAGGCCTGGGTCGACGATCAGCAGATGCACGGCCGCCGTCGCGTCGCGGTGCTGGGCATTCCGATCACCGAGACGTGGGCCAGCCGCAAGGCGCGAGCGTCGGGCTCGAACAACCCGGCCATCATCATCGTCGGCAACGGCTTCGAGCGGCATGGGCCCGACGGGCTCGAGGTCATCGCCTGCGACGGCTACCTGGCCGCCGCCCGCTTCGCGGGCGCCTACACCGCCTGCAAGCCCAACCAGCAACTGACGCACCGCGTCATCCCCGACGCGACTGGCCTGGTCGGCGCGCTGACCGACGACCAGCTAACCGAGGCCAAGCTGTCGGGCCTGTCGACTTTCAGCATGAGCTTCCGCGGGCGGGTGTGGATCTCTGAAGGCGTCAACACCCTGGTCGACCCGGCGCTGCCGCCAGTGTGGGCCGAGGGCATGTCGAGCGCCTGGAGCAAGATGCGCCGAGTGATGACGCGCTTCTACCTGATTGACGACATCACGGCGCAGTGGGACGACATGATCGGCCAGGTCAACAACACAGAGACGGGGCGCGGCGTGCTCAAGACGGCGGCGCAGGCCATCGTCAACAGCTACATCGCCAGCGGCGCGCTGATCAGCGGCACGGTGGCCGTCGACGTCACGCGCCAGCCCAACGCGGCCGCCGACGAGGCCTTCTTCGTCTTCACCAATCTGGTCGACGCCGACGGTGCTGAGCGCCTGATCCTGAACGCGATGTTCCCATAGGAGTACAGCAGCCATGACCCAGCCTCCCGACAACGACAAGGACAAGGAGCATCCGCGAGGCGGACCACCCGGCCAGACGGGCGCGCACCCACAGGGTGGCCCGCCTGGCCAGACAGGCGCACATCCGCAGGGCGGCCCGCCAGGCCAGGCCGACCAGCCCGCACCCGATCAGAGCCTGCCGCAGCCACAACCGCAGCCCGATCAGGACTTGCCGCAGCCGCAGCCAGAGCCGACACCGCTGCCCGCCGCGGGCGACCAAGACGAGGAGGACGCTGAGCAGAAGCCATGACGATGAACACCCGGCCCGTCGATCCGACGCTGCTGATCGCGGGCTTCCGAGGCGCCTTCTACTGGGACGGCCAGCCGTTCGGCGCCACAAGTGCCTGGGAGATTCAGGAGAACTACAGCAACAGCGACACGCAGCCAGTCGGGGTGATCGCGCCCATCCCGGTCCTGCAGAGTGTCACCTTCACGCTGACGTTCACCGAGATCACCATCGACGACACCCTGCCTGTCGAGCGCCTGCGGATGCTGAAGTCGGTCGCGCAACCCAACTTCAGGTTCGTTGGCGAGGTCTTCCGTCCCGATGGGTCGGTTGGCCGCTACATCTGCGACAAGTGCGTGCCTGACGGCGCCTTCCGCCTGGCGGCGGTCAGCCCGGGCGACACCATGACTCGCGACCACAGCTACCGCGTCCTCGAGATCCCGGACATCGACGCGGCACTCGGCGCGTAAGCGCCCACAAGGTCTTCCAATGCAGCAGCAGCCTATCGTCCACATTCCCGAGAGCGACCTGCCGAGCAACGGCATCACCCACCTCGAGGAGGAACTCGAGGTCAAGCCCGCGGTCCTGCACACGCCCGAGGACGGCAGCACGCCACCGCGCACGGCCGAGCAGGAGCGGGCGTTCTACCAGGCAGCCGAGCCCGACATCCTGGCCGGGCTCTTCGGCGCCATCGAGGAAGCGCAGGTGGCGGTCGCGGTGGCAACCTTCCCGAGGTTCCAGTTCCCACTGAGCCGCCCGGACGGCACCTACGTGACGGACGCGCAGGGCGAACGGGTGACCGAGCCCATGCGCGTCCGCTTCCTGAAACAGAATGACGCCGACATCGAGGCCGCCACGCGGCGCGGCACGACCTGGGTGCCCAACCCGGACATCCCCGGCGGGCCACGCGTCGAGCGCGTCAACCAGGCCCGGATGCGCGCCTGGGTGATCTACAACGCGACCGTGCCCGAGGACAAGGCCAAGTACTGGGACCGCAAGGAACTGGTGCAGAAGCTGCGCGCAGGCAACGGCGTCGAGGTCATCGAGGCGATGCTCGACGCGGGCGAGAAGCTGCAGGCTGTCAACGTCATCTACGGCCACTCGGGGCTGATGACGCGCAGCGAGTCCGAGGCCGAGCAGGTCGCAAAACCATAAGGTTCGGCGGGCGCCGCCTGACGCTCTATCACCGCCTCTGGCAGAAGCATCACCTCACACCATGCCAGTACGAGGGTCGGGCGTCAGCCGCCGAGCCGATGTGCCGGGGGTGTCGCGTGTTCATTTACGCCAGTGAGCTAGAGAGCGGCCGCCAGGAGTCCGAGCAACTCGAGCACCTGCGGCGGCAGCAGACGGCCGCTGGCCAGGCGCCACCTGCGCGCCCGAGGCGGCACTAGGTGGCCGCCAACCAGATCTACCACGAGGTCATTCAGGTCGAGGTCCGCGACCAGTCGCAGGCCGCGCTGAACACCGTCCAGAAGAACGTCCAGAAGACCGAGGCCGACCTCAACCGCATCAGCAAGGCGCCCTTCAACGTCGTCGTCAAGGTCACCGACATGCTGACGCGGCCGCTGATGAGCATGGTCAACAGCGCCGTCGCCCTGGCCCGGCGCGGTGCGCAGGTGCCCGTGACGATGCTGGATCGGTTTAGCCAGCCGTTCCACAACATGCTCAACAACATGCGCGGTGCGGGCAACCAGATCCTGCAGGGCGTCGGGCAGGGCATCGGCTCGATGGCCTTCAGCCTGATCGCGCAGGGCGCGGGCATGGTCCAGGGCGCGATTCTGGGCATGAACAGCAGCCTCGAGACGAGCCAGATGCAGTTCGAGACGCTGATGGGCGATGCCGACGCGGCGCGGACGCACGTGGCCGACCTGTTCGAGTTCGCCAAGAAGACGCCCTTCGAGTCTGAGCCCGTCATCGCCGCTGCGCGCACGCTGCGCACCTTCGGCGGCGGCGCGCTCGACACGATGGAGAACATGACCATGTTCGGCAATGCCGCCGCGGGCACCTCGAGCGACATCAAGGAGGTGTCGTTCTGGTTCGGCCGCGCCTACGCCGCGATCCAGGCAGGTCAGCCCTTTGGCGAGGCGCGCATGCGCCTGCAGGAGCTAGCCATTCTGAGCCCGCAGGCGGCGGCCAAGATCGAGGCGCTCGAGAAGGCAGGCAAGAAGGGCGACGAGGTCTGGAAGGCCATGACGGCCGATCTGGGCCGCTTCAACGGCGCGATGGACAAGCAGGCCACGACGTGGACGGGCCTGACCAGCACGCTCAGCGACGTCATCAAGATCACGTCGGCCAAGATGTTCGAGCCGTTCTTCAAGACGGCCAAGCGCTGGGCGGGCGCGCTCAACGACATGCTGGCGACCGAGCAGTTCGAAGAGTGGGCCAAGGGCGCGGGCGATGCCGTCAACAAGTTCGTCGAGGACGCGGCCGACCTGTTCGGCACGGCGGTCGACGCCGTCAAGGCGCTGCAGAAGGCCTTCGACGATACGCCCGGCGCCATCGGCGTGATCCACGACCTGATCCGCAAGACCTTCGGTGACAGCGTCGCCAACTTCCTGCAGCCGTTCCTCGACAGGTTCATGCGGCTGATCCCGACGCTCAAAGAGGTCGGCAAGTGGCTGGGCTTCGCCTTCCAAGATCTGCAGAAGGGCAACCTGCGCAACGCGGTGATCTCGCTGGGCGCGGCCTTCACCACGCTCACGGGCATGGACGTGACGGGCCTGACCAGCTTCATCAACGACATCGCCGGGCCCGCGGTCGGCAACGCGCTGAACTGGATGGCGACGACCGCCTGGCCCGCGATCCAAGAGGCGATGGGCGCGGTCATGAGCTTCATCGTCCGCGAGGTCATCCCCAAGCTCGGGGAGCTGTGGTCGTGGGTGGGCGAGAAGAGCCAGGCGGCCTGGCACTGGTTCACGCAGGAAGCCTGGCCCGCGGTCATGCAAATCCTGCAGCAGGTCAAAGACTTTATCGAGTCGCAAGTACTGCCCCGGCTGCGCGACCTGGCCGCCGCGCTCAAGCCGCTGCTCGAGGAAGCCTGGAAGGCGGCGCAGAAGGCCGCGCAGTCCTTCTACGACACGGTCACCACCGGGCAGCCCGCGGTCGAGCAGGCGCAACGCGACTTCGGCGTCCTGGCGATTGTGCTGAACCCGCTGGCAGGCATCGCCGCCGAACTGAACGGCATCTGGGGCGAGATGGGCCGCCTGTGGGAGAAGATGCGTGACCCGCTGGCTGGCCTGGTCGACTGGCTGACGCAGTTCAAGGATCAGGCCTGGCTGCTGCTGGCCGTGCCGCTCGGGCCGTTCGTCCTGCAGGTGGTCGGCATCCTGAACACGCTGTGGGCCGCGCTGAAGGTCGTCCACGGCGCGCTGTTCAACCTGAACAACCTGCTCGAGGCCGCGAGCCCGCTATGGGACGCCGTGACGGCCGCCATCGGCCGCTTCTTCGACATGGTCGGCACCACGATCAGCAAGATCCGCCAGGCGGGCGCGGACATCATCGGCGGCCTGATCTCGGGCATGAGCAGCGTCAACCTCGAGGCCTGGATTCGGTCCAACGTCACCGACAAGATCCCCGAGTTCATCAAGAACGCGCTGGGCATCCACTCGCCCTCGACGGTCATGATGGAGATCGGCTCGAGCCTGATGGGCGGCCTGATCAGCGGCCTCGAGGCGCGCATGCCCGAGATCATGTCGTTCATGTCGGGCCTGTCGAACGTCTTCGGCGGCAGCGACGTCGGCGGCTGGATCGACGCGGCCATCCGCGCCACGGGCGTGCCCGCAAGCTGGGCCGGGCCGCTCAGCCAGATCATCCAGCACGAGTCGGGCGGCAATCCGCTGGCGGCCAACATGACCGACGTCAACGCCCAGGCAGGCAACGCCAGCGTCGGTCTGATGCAGCTAACGGGCAGCAACCGCGCCGCCTACACGCCGCCGGGCCTCGACCCGATGGACCCCATCGCGCAGATCATCGCTGGCATCCGCTACATCCAGAGCCGCTACGGCGACATCGCGGCGGTGCCAGGTGTACGTTCACTCGCCGCGGGCGGCGCCTACCAGCCCTACGACAGCGGTGGCGTGCTGCCACCGGGCCTGACGCTGGCCGCCAACGGCACGGGCAGCAACGAGTTCGTCCTGACGCCCGGCCAGCTACGCGGCCTGGGCGGCGGCGTGGTCTTCGCGCCCGTCTTCGAGATCCACGCCGAGGGTGCGGCGCCCGGTGTGGGCGAGGAGATCACCGCCGCGCTCGAGGCCGAGAGCAATCGCCTCTTCAGTCTCCTGGGCAGCCAGCTACGGCTGGCGTTCGGCAACCTGGCGCTCGAGGGCGGGGCCACATGATCGAGTTCATCCTGCGCGGGCCCGACGACCCGGGTGGCGTCAACGCGCTGATCCTGCCATCCAACCCGACCGAGTTCACCGTGCTCAGCGCGCCGAACTTCACCACGGTCAACATCGACGGCCTGGGCGAGGTCCGCCTGCCGAACGGCCGCGCCAGCACGACCTACGCCTGGGATGCGACCTTCTATGGCCCGGCCCGCGTGGCGCTGACGCCGCTGATCAGGAACTGGCGGCCGCCTGTCGACATCGTCGCGCAGATCGACAACTGGGTCGACCAGCAGGTGCGGCAGCGGCGCACGCTGAGCCTGGTCATCAGCGATTCGAACGTCAACAAGGACGTCTGGATCGCCCGCTGGTCCTACAAGCCCACGGGCGGCTTCGGTGACATCGCCTACTCGCTCGAGCTAGTCGAGGCGCGGACCATCCAGATCAGCATCGACGGCGACGCCGCGGGCACGATCAGCGGTGGTGTCTCGAGCGAGGGTCCAACGCCCGACGACGGCGGCGAGACGGCGCCCACGCCGAGCACGTGGATCGTCCAGCAAGGCGACTACCTGATCAAGATCGCCAAGGCGGTCTACGGCGACTCGAGCCGCTGGCGCGAGATCTACGACGCCAACAAGGAACTCATCGGCAGCAACCCCGACCTGATCCACCCCGGCATGGAGCTACAGATCCCGGGTGGCCAGCGCGCCGACGTCGAGCCCTCGACCGACGAGCTTGGGCCCGCCAACGATGTCTTCGTCGAGGCCGCCTGATGTCGGTCGTGCCCGAGGAGATCCTGGCGCTGCTCGACCGGGCCACCGAGGCCGACGTCGCGCCGTCGGTCAACCTGGCGCGACCAACGCTCGAGGATCTGTCGTCGACGCGTTACAGCCTGGCGCTGAGCAGCCCCACCGACGCCAAGCTGCGCCACATCCCGTTCGTCTCGCTCAGCTTCGAACAGCAGGAGGGCGAGGTCGCCTCGCGGGTCAGCGCAGGCATCCCGGACGTCGACAGCGATCTGGGCCCGCTCTGGGAACTGTGCACGATGGGCACGCCGCTGTGGCTGCTGGCGGGCCAGAGCACGCTGGTCGAGATGTTTCGCGGCACGATCATGGAGGTGGGCGACCGCACCACCAACGGCGCCAGCTTTGGCATCGTCGCCTACGACGGCCTGCACAATGCCCTGCGCAGCAAGTACGACCTGATCTTCGGCCCTGACACCACGCTGACCGAGGTCATCCGCGCCTACGCCGCCAAGGCCACCATCGAGCTTGGCTACATCGAGGAGCCGGGCGTCAAGCTGGGCGTGCTGACGATGCGCCAGGACACGATGATCGACGGCCTGACCAAGGCGCTCAACCGGGTCGCCGTCCTGGGCGGCGGCTCGCTCAAGCTGCGCGCCGTCCAGGGCAAGCTCGAGTGCATCCGCCCGGCCAGCAACCCCGTCATATACCACTTCCGCACGGGCGGTGTGGCGGTCAACACCACGATCAAGGGCTCGATCAGCGATCTGATCAACACCGTGCAGGTGGTCGCGACGGTGCCTGGCAGCGACGAAGACGACGAGAACGCGCAGGTGCAGGTCATCAAGACCCTCTCGAGCGACGCGGGCTTCACGGGCGCGCAGGAGATGGTCTACAGCGCAGAGGCCGACTCGCACGAGGCGGCGCGGCTCGAGGCCGAGAGCATCCTGGCCGAGAAGGGTTTCCCGACGTGGACCTACTCGCACACGGGCTTCGCGGTGCCTGGGGTCTACAAGTGGGAGCGGGTGCACATCACTGACGGCATCGTCGACAACCACTTCATCGTCGCGGGCCTGAGCATGGACCTCGTCGGCCGCACGATGCAGATGAGCCTGACGACGACCGAGGAGATCGCTCGCAAGACGCGCCAGACCGCGCTCGAGGCGGCGCTCGCGGACCTGAAGCAGACGAGTGCCAGCACGGGCACGGCGAGCACGGGCACCACCGCGGGCGCGACGCTACTGAAGCAGATCGCCAAGCCTGTCATGGGCCTGGCCTACGTCGCTGGCGGCGCCGCGGGGCGGACCGACTTCAGCAAGGACATGCACCACGTCGGCACCGACTGCAGCGGCTTCGTCTCGTGGATGACGCGCCAGCTTGGCGGCACCACGGGCACGACCACCGACGCCATCGCGCAGGCCAGCGCGCTGATCCAGACCAACGGCACCGACCAGGCCATGCCGGGCGACTACATCCTGTACTGGGACGGCGGTGCCAGCCAGACAGGGATGGCCTACCCGCACGTGGCGATGTGGCTGGGCGGCGGCCAGGTGCTCGAGTCGGGCGGCAGCGTCAAGCCCTCGAGCATCGGCATCGGCTCGCTGCTGAACGGCTATAGCCGCTATGAGGTACGGCGCAACGACGCCGTCTTCAAGAAGGTCAACGCCACCCCCACCAAGACCTCGAGCAAGAAGGCCTGATGGTCGGCCGTCTCGACGGCGCCTCGAGCGTCGCGGTGGCCGTCCGCGATTTCCTGGCCGCGACGCGCTCGGGCGACATGCCGGGCTACGAGCGCGGCGTGGTCAACAGCGACGGCTCGCTGCAGCCCGATAGCTGGACCGGGCCACCGTTTGCGCCACCGGGCGAGGGCGGCGGCCAGGTGCTCGAGTTCCTGCTGGGCACGCCGCTCGACGAGGGCTACACCGAGACGGCGCTGATCGGCATCACCATCGACGGCACCAGCGTCGAGCACAGCCATCACCACAATGGCCTGCTGCCCGGCGACCGGGTGATGCTCATCTGGCTCAACCACGGCTCGCCCACGGCGCAGCCCGTGGTCATCCAGAATCTGAGTGGCCAGCCTGGCTCGGGCACCCAGCCGAACGGCGGCGAGCCCGGGCCACCTGGGCCGACCGGGCCGCCTGGACCTGCGGGGCCTGCAGGCACACCAGGCGCGCCCGGTCCGACAGGCGCCAAGGGCGATACGGGCGCCACGGGTCCGCCCGGCTCGACTGGACCCGCAGGCGAGGACGGTCCCGCTGGACCACGTGGCAATCCAGGGCCAACGGGTGCGACAGGCGCTGTCGGGCCGCCGGGCGCGACCGGGCCGCAGGGTGCTCCTGGCCCGGTCGGCCCCGTTGGTCCGCCAGGCACGCCTGGTCCGAGTGCCACCTGGCGCGGCGCCTGGTCCGCCGTGACCGACTACGTCATCTGGGACGCGGTCGACTACCAGGGCTCGAGCTACATGGCCTCTGCCGACCCGGCCGTCGGCACCTCGCCGCTGGTCTACCCGTGGGTGCTGATCGCCGCTCGCGGCGCGCAAGGCCCGGCAGGCACCGCGGGTACGGGCGCAGGCGTCCACGAGGAGTTCCTGCCCGCGGCGGCGGCCACCTTCGTCGACCTGGCGCAAGCGCCCGCGGTGCTGCTGACCGTCGCTCGAGCGGGCGTGGTCCAGAGCCAGGTCAACGGCGACTACTCGCTGAGCGGCCAGCGGGTGACGTTTGCGGATGCCTTCAACGGCAGCCAGCGGCTGGTCATCGCCTACCAGGCCGCGGGCACGGGCGGCGGCGGGCCGACCCCCGACTATGGCGTGGACTCCGACCTGCGCGCTTACATTCAGCGTGTCATGGCGGTCATCGACCCCGGCGGCGCACCGCCACCACCCTAAGGAGAAGCGAGACTATGGCAGGCTCCAAGACCGACACGTTCGAGACGCGGCTGCTCAACCACATCTTCAAGGGTGGCGCCACGCCAGCCTTCACCGCGCTCTCAACGGTCTACATCGCGCTGATGACGACGGTGCCCAGCGACGCGAGCGCAGGCGTCGAGGTCTCGGGCTCGAGCTACGCTCGGGCGGCGGTCGCGGCGGCGGGCTGGACGTCACCGACCAATCAGGTCCAGAACAACGCCGAGGTCACCTTCCCGGCGGTTACCGGGTCGGCCTACACGGTCGTCGGCTGGGCCATCTTCGACGCCAGCACCAGCGGCAACATGCTGTACTGGGGCGACACCACCTCGACGACGATGAACGTGGGCGACGTACCGCGCTTCGCGCCAAACGCCATCACCGTCACTGAAGACTGAGGTGGCCTGGGCCGATCTGACACCGACGGCGGACGAGACCGTCCGCATCGAGCGCCAGGAGCCAGGCTACGTGCTCTACCAGTCCACCGATGGGCGGCGCTGGGAGGTGCGGGGCGTGTGTGATCGGCGCGGCGACTGTCTGATCGGCGCGGTCATCGCCACGCCCGAGGGCCTGGTCGAGATCGAGTCCCTCGCGCACCTGGCCTGGCTGGTCGCGGAACTGGGCCGCGAGCGCATCGACGCGGAGATGGATGTGCCCGTCGGGCCTGGCTTCAGCGGCTGCTGCCCGCTCGAGGTCACCGAGTTGTAGTGCCCACCAAGTTCTACCTGCATCGCACGGCCAGCGAGGTCCAGCCGACGCTGCCTGCCACCAATGCCAGCGCGTCGACAACGACGCCGACGTGGACGCCTGGCGTTAGCAATGGGCAAGCCGCCACACCGCTGCTCTTCAACCGCACGATGAACACCACCATCGGCACGGTCGCCCAAACGAGCCTGGCGTATACAACGGCCAACAATACGCTGGACCAAAAGCAGCCGTTCCTCAGGTTCGTCAGCCCACCACTGGCGGCGCAGACCATTGCGGCCCAGAGCATTTCGGTGCAGTACGGCTATTCAAATAGCAACACCGCCAGTTTCTTCCAGCCTACAAGCTTCGTCGGGGTGTGGCGGCCGTCAACAGGTGCGCTGGTCGGCACGTTAGCGACAGTCGGGCAGAACGTCGCAAATGCAGCCACGACGAGCCAAGGCTTTTCCAACAACAACATGACCTGTGCGGCGGTGACGTGCGCCGCTGGCGACGTCATCGTTGTGGAGATCTGGCGCTCCGCGTCGGTCCAGACGATGGGCACGGCCTACACCAACACCATCTTCTACGACGGCAGCGGCGGCGACTCCAGCACCACAAATATCTCCGCTTACCTCAACTTCGCCAACACCCTCACCCTGCAGACGCTGCCAGCCGAGATCACCTTCCGGGCAGCGGTCGGCACGCAGGCCAACGCTGGGGCTTTCACGCTCGCCTTGCCACCAGGCACGACCGACGGTGACTTTCTGGTCGTTTGGGCTGAGTCTAGCTCTGCCGTCTCTTCGACGGGCCCGCTCACTGCCCCGGCCGGGTGGATTAAGGGCACGACGTTCAGCCCCAACGGAACAAGCGGCTTCTGTTGCTTCTACTGGGCACCATACAGCGCTGCCTTGTCGCGGGCGTTCATGAACAATGGCTCTAGCTCGTGGTGCGTCGGGGCGTATTACAAGACAGGCGAAGTCTTGGATGTGGACGGCGCCGCAGTTGCGACGTATGTCACGTCCAACACAACGACGGTCACTATCGGGCAGCCAACGACGACTGGCGCAGGCCGCTATGAGGTCGTGGGTATCAGCCATCCCGCGACAGGCACCCTGAACACCACGGCGACGGTGAGCCTTGACGCGGCGGGTACGTCTGGCATTCCAACGTCACAAAGCTGGCTTGGGCACTACTTGGTGCATCCCTTGGGCGCGAGCGTCACCTGCCCCGCCCACAACTTCAATTTTACGGCCAATATCGCCAACAAGACCGGGGCGGGGTTGCTGCTGAAGGCCGCGCCATCCATCAGCGAGCCAGACAACGCGCTGGCCGGGCCCGTGGACAACTTCGAGGCCTAGATGCCCATCGACACGGGCCTGTGGACCGTCTGGGGCACGGGCACGCAGGACGAATCTGGCGGCACGCTGAACCAGACGCCGTCGGGTGTGGCCGGGCAGTACATCGGCATCTATAGCAACGCCACCTTCGACCTGACCAACAAGGAAGTCCAGGCGCAGATCGCCCAGCTTCCAAGCTCTGCGACAGGCGTCCAGGCGGTCTTCCGCGTCGAGATCGACGCCAACAACGCGGTGACCATGTGCTACAGCGACGGCCAGTTGCTGTGCCAGCACCAGATCGCCAGCACGATGACCAACGTCAGCCTGCAGGCCTGGACGGCCAACACGCTGGCGTTCCGCATCAACTTCGACAACACGCAGAGCCTGGTCTGGTTCGACATCTACGTCGCGGGTAGCGGCTGGGTCAACAAGTTCTACGAGGCGCTGCCGATAGCCACCACGGCGCTGCGAATCAGCATCGCCACGGGCTGCTACGCCACGGTCGGCTCGCCTGGCACGACCAAGTGGGAAAGCACGGGCCTGCCGATTGTCCGCAACCTCGTGGCCTCGAGCGCGGGCACCGCCACGGCGGCAGGCGCGACCTCACGCCGTCGTGCCCTGACGGGCTCGAGCACGGGCGCCGCGACGGCTGCCGCCACCATCCGCCGAGGCAAGTCGGTCGGCAGCGTCTCGAGCGCGGGTGTGGCGACGGCGGCCAGCACGCCGAGCAGGCGGCGCTCGTTGGGCTCGCGGACGACCGCAGGCGTGGCGACCGCTGCGGCGACGATCAGCAAGACCAGCGGTGCGCCGCCCGAGGACGTTTACGGCGACCTGATCCGTGGCGAGCCAAGTCTGACGGTCTACTGGCCGATGCACGAGGCCGCGGGCGCGGGGCTGATCAACGATGAGGTCGGCAGCACCGACCTGACTATCTTCAGCGGCGTCACGCAGGGCGTCGCCAGCGGCATCCCGGGCGACTCGAGCCCGACGTCGATTCGCCTCGATGGCACGGTCAACAGCCGGGTGATGAACACCAACCCGACCGACATCGTGGCCTTGGCAACGACGAACTTCACCTTCGAGTGGTGGTTCTTCCAGACCGCTGCCGATAACGCGGCAAACCAGTCCTGGGGCGCGCCGTTCTTCGAGTTCGGTGACGGTGCCAGCAACATCGGCCTGAACGCCTGGAACTACGACTCGCTGACCAAGTTCTACGTCGGGCTGACGCCCACGCAGGCGATGTCGGCCGCAGGCGTCACGACGACCGATGCCTGGCAGCACTATGCCGTTGTCCGCAACGGCCTCAATGGCATCCTGTACGTCGACGGGGTAGAGGTTGTCCGCGTCACTGATGTCGGCACGACGCAGATCCTGAACTGGCGTTTCCAGCTTGGCTTCCGCGAGACACCCGACTACGGCGGCCAGTACCTCTACCGACGCGGCTGGTTCACCCAGGTGGCGGTCTACGATGCCGCGCTCAGCCCGCTGACCATCGCCACGCACCACGCCGTTGGCATGGGCGAGGAGCTACCGCAGCCGAGCCCCACCGAGTGGCAGAGCATCCAGGGTGAGGTGCCCAACCCGGCAGGCGCCGACGAGTACGGCTACAACGCCATCGCCGTCGACGCCTTCACCCCGGACACGGTCTACCTGGGCACCAACCACCAGGGCATCTGGCGCTCGACCGACGCGGGCCTGACCTGGGCATACCGCAGCACGGGCACGGGCTCGAGCCAACTGCTGGGCGGCGGCAACTGGACGCTGGCGGTCGATCCGTTCAACGGCGCCATCTACACCACCGTCGGCCACGGCGCGCAGGGCGTCTGGAAGTCGACCGACGGCGGCGTCAACTGGGTCGATACGTTCAACAGCACGATCAGCACGCTGGTCGGCACCAACGACATCTACACCATCTCGGCCGACCCGCACCTCGAGGATCACCTGCTGGTCACCTTCCACTACTACTGGACCAACCCCGTCCCGGACAGTGGCTCGGGCATCTGCGAGAGCTTCGACGGCGGCGCGACGTGGACGGCGCACTTCCCGCCCGCGGGCTCAGCCTGGGGCGCAGGCAACGGCGTCTGGTTCGGCAACGACAGCAACACGTGGGTCTTCGGCAGCCAGAACGACGGCTTCTGGATCACGCACGACGGTGGCGACACGTGGGCGCAGTGGACCGCGCTGACGATGGCGCACGGCGCCACGCACGCGCTCACGCGCACGCCCAGCGGCGTCCTGCTGGTGGCCGTCGACCAGACCGTCTTCCGCTCGACTGACAACGGCTACACCTGGGTCAACGTCGGCACGGGCCTGAGCGGCGGCTACTTCCAGGCGGTGGCCAGCGACGGCGTCAACATGTTCACCGCCGCCGCGTTCCCGACCAACGGCGATAACGGCGACCACCCGTGGCTGAGCAAGGCTGTCCTGGCATCCGCGGGCACGGCCTGGACGACCTTCGGCCCGGCGCCCATGTCGGCCGAGGGCCAGCGCAACGGCCCGGTCCAGGCCGCCTTCGACACCGTCACGGGCGTCATCTACACGGCCAACTGGCGCGGCGGCGTGTGGCGCCTGCAGGGGACGCCACCCGAGCCAGGCGCGCTACCACCTGTGACGGCTACGGGTGGCGCGGTGGCCAGCGCGGCGATCTCGGGCGGCTCGACGCCCGCCACCGACTTCCTCACCGACACCTTCACCGACGCCGACGGTACCAACATCGGTGCGCACACGCCCACGACGGGCGGTGCCTGGGTGGTTCAGATGTGGAATCCCGAGGACGGTCTCGAGATCGGCATCTACAGCAACACGCTGACCTGCGAGCCCTTCGGCCAGCGCCACGCGCTGAACCTGGCCACGCCACCCGCCGCCGACTACGAGGTCCAGGCGCAGATCAAGTGCAACGGTAGCGACGACAACAAGGTCGGCGTCCGCCTGCGCGGCCAGAACGCCGCGGGCTTCAACCCGCCGAGCTACGTGGCCATGTTCGATGCGCAGGTCATGACGTGGAAGCTGCTGGGCTGGGACGGCGGTCAGGTCGAGCGCGGCACATGGGCCGATAGCGGCTTCACCACGGGCGTGACCCGGAGTGTCAGGCTGAAGGCCACGGGCAGCCTGCTCGAGGTCTACGTCGACAGCACGCTGCGGATCAGCGCGACCGACACGGGCCTGAGCGCGACAGGCTACGCCGGGGTGTGGATGGAGGGCGGCGGCCGCTACGTCTACGTCCTCGACAACATCCGCGCTGGCGGCGAGGAGGAGGTCGGCCCGGGCTACAAGGATCTGAGCGGCTCGAGCGCGGGCCAGGCGACCTGCGCAGGCGCCATCTCGGGCGGCGCGGTGGCCCCGCCGGGCGCCTACGAACTGGTGGCGCAGGTTCGAGGCCGCTCGCCAGGCTCGCCCTTCGGCACGCTCTTCACGACCACCGACATCGACACCACGGGTGCCAACCTGCTGCTCGCCTGCTACGTGCACAACGAGAACCCGCCGCCCGTGCTCAGCGACAGCAAGGGCAACACCTGGCTCGAGGGCGTCTCGAACACGGCCTTCTGGGGCGCCCGGATCTACTACGTCAAGGCCGCGGGCATCAGCGTCGGCCCGGGCCACACCTTCAAGCTCGAGGTGCCAGGCAGCCCCGATGCGACCTTCTTCGGCAACCTGCAGGTTTACGCCTTCAAGGGTGCCGACGCGAACCCGCTCGACGACACCAATCAGGAGACCAGCTTCGGCACCACCACGCTGCAGCCTGGCCCGGTCGACCCGACCACCGACGGCCAACTGATCATCACCGTCCTGAACCACAACCGCAGCGTGGCGCCGACGATCAACGCGGGCTTCACGACGCCCTACGGCTACGTGGAGGGCGACTACTTCGGCTATCTCGGCGCGCACTCGAGCTACCTGCTGCAGCCCACCGCCGCGACCAGCGACCCGACATGGACAGGCACTGACGGCAGCTACTACGGCGCCATCGCCAGCTTCAAGGCAGGCGTCGCGGGCGGCCCGATCTACAAGAACCTGAGCGGTACCAGCAACGGCGTGGCCAGCAGCCCGCTGCTCGAGCCCAGCCGCCAGCGGCCGCTCGTGGCGACCGCGAGCGCCAGCAGCACGACCACGGCGAGCCTCTCGCGCAAGCGGCGGATCGCGGCTGCGGCGCAGGCCAATGGCACGGCAACCACGACAGCCAGCGTCGCCCGGCGCGTGCCACTGGGCGTGCGCACGAGCGCGGGCGTGGCGACCACGAGCGCGGTGGCCTCGCGGCAGCGGCGCCTGGCGTCCGTGCAGAGCGCGGGTATCGCCACCACCACGGCCGCGCCCGCTCGCCGCCGAGCGCTGAACGCGCTCAGCCAGGGTAGCGCCAGCGTCCTGGCGCTGCTCACCAAGAGCAGCCCGACCGTGCCACCTGTGAGCATCACGGGTGCCGCCACCACGACGGCGCAGGCGAGTCGCAGGCGCCGGGTCGGGCCAGTCAGTGCGAATGGCCTGGCGACGGTGAGCGGCACGGCCAGCAAGGTCACGCCGACTGTTACGCCCGCCCCGGCGAACGGCCTGGCGACCGCCACGGCGCTCCTGTCCCGACGGCGGACACCAGGCCTGGTCAGCAGTGTAGGCCTCGCCAGCACCACCGCCACCGCCTCGCGCCGCAGGCCGCTGGCTGCGCTGAGCGCGGGCACCTCGAGCACGGTGGCCGCCGTTGGCCGCAGGCGCACGCTGACGGCTGTCTCGAGCGCGGGCGTGGCGACCACCGCGGGTCGGCTGACGAAGCCGCTGGCGGCCATCCTGAGCGCAGGCAAGGCCACGGTCGTGGGCTTCGCCTACAAGGTCACGCCGCAGGTGCCACCCGTGTTGAGCGCAGGCCGAGCGACCGTCACGGGCAGCGTCGGCAATCGCCGCCTGCTGGGCACGATCTCGAGCGCGGGCAAGGCCACCACCACGGCGACCACGACGCGCAAGCGCTCGCTCAGCGTCGCCAGCCTGGGCGTCGCGAGCACGACGGCCACGGCCTCACGCCAGCGGCGCCTGGCGCCTGTGGCCACTGCGGGTGTGGCCAGCCCGACCGCTGCGCCAGCCCGGCGGCGGCCACTGCTGGCGAGCACCGCAGGTGTGGCCACGACCACGGCGGTCCTGGCAGGCGGCGCGCTGCGCGTCACCAGTGCAGGCCTGGCCACCACGACGGCGCAGGTGGCCGCTCGCAGGCGCCTGGCAGGCACCAGTGCGGCCGCGAGCACCACCAGTGCCAGCATCGTCCGCAAGCGCTCCCTGGGCTCGCGCAGCACGCTTGGCCAGGCCACCACGACCGCCGTGCTATCCAAGACGCGAGCCACGATCAGCGGCACGAGCGCAGGCAAGACGACTGTCACGGCGGTGCCGAGCCGCAGGCGCACGCTCGCGGGCTCGACGAGCGCAGGCCAGGCGACGGTCAGCGTCACGTTGATCAAGGGCCGCGCCCGCGACCTCGTGGCCGCCAGCACGGGCACCTCGAGCACGCTGGGCAAGACGACAGCGCGGCGCTGGATCGGCCTGATCACCATCGTCGTCGGCACTTCGAGCAGCAGCAGCAGCCTCAAGGTCAAGCGCTCGCTCAGCGGCACCAGCGCCGGGCGAACCATCGCCGCGGGCTCGCTGGGTGTCACCATCGGCCAGGTGCAGGTGTTCTGGAACACGCCTGGCGAGCAGTTCGTCTTCGCCCCGACGCCTGGCCTCGCAGAAGTAACCTGGGGCGTCGAGAGCGACCAGTTCATGCCCGGTGAGGTCAGCGTGTGAGAACCCTTGTCCCGAATGAGATGCTGCTCAACCCGGCGGTCGGGCTGCTATCTGCGCCCAGCCCGGCTGGGCCGCTGACCATCTCGAGTACCACCAGCCTGGTCGGCAGCCTGAGCGTCAGCGGCCTGATCACGGGCAGCGGCAGCGTCCCGGCGGGCGGCTCGAGCGGTCAGGTGCTGGCCAAGAGCAGCGCGGCGGACTATGCGCTGGGCTGGACCACGCCGTCGCCGGGCCTGACGATGCCGCTGACCCAGCCGCTGACCTTCAGCCCGGACAGCACGCACGACATCGGCAGCACGGCGACGCTGCGCCCTCGCGACCTGTTCCTGGCCCGCAGCGCTGTCGTGGGCGGCACCTCGAGGCTCGTCGGCACGGTCACCTACGGCGCGGACGCCACCGCGCCGCCGATCTCCCGGGCGCCGCAGTTCGCGCCCCGGGATCTGTCGCACGAGGCACCTGGCGGGTACAGCATGTTTTCGGGCCGAGATGGCACCAATGCCTGCGCGAACCTGTACTGGGACGGCAGCAACTACCAGCGCTACAACGTCGCTCAGCCCAGCACGATGTGGGGACTCGGGCCGAACAATGGCTTCACCGTCTACGCTGTCGCAGCGGGTGCGAACCCGGCGTCGACACTGAACACCGTCTTCAACGTCACGAACGCCGGGGTAGCAACGCTCTACAACAGCCTGCTGTTTGGCACCGACAACGCTCTCGACATCGGCCAGAACGGCGCGGCCCGCCCGCGAGACGTCTACGTTGGCCGCAACCTGAACGTCGCGGGCGTCGCCACCGTGCAAGACGAGGGCGCCGACACGCCCAGCCTGGTCAACCAGGGCATGACTGCCTTGGGCGGCAGGATCAACATCGGCGGCACGGGCGGCGGCGACCGTATCGGCTGGATGCTGACCGGGATCAATACGCCCTCGCAGACGATCATGAACGGCTCGACGCAGGTGCTGTGGTATGCCGAGTACTGGAGCAACGACCTGGCGACCAGCGACACCCGCGGCATGGACTTCGGCGTCATCGGCCCGCCGACGGTCAAGCCCAACGCACTGACAGTGCTGCGCATTCGCGGTGTCGGCGCTCGAGCGCAGGGACCGAACTACGCCACGGGTATCCGCATCGAGCCGATCAACAACGGCACGCTCGAGAACTGGGGCCTCGATATCGCCGCGCCAGGCACGTCGGCGCCCACGGCCTACGGCATCCGCAACGAAGGCAAGGCCTGGTTCAAGGGCCAGGTCGATATCGGCCCCGACGGCACCGCTGCCAATCGCCCGATCATCAGGACCGTCCCGGGCTACACCCAGTCGCTGAGCATCGAGGTGAAGCAATACGCGTTCATCGGGTCGGCCAATGGCTCGCACCTGTGTGGCAATGCGTACTGGGACGGTAGCTGGCAGCGCTTCAACGTCGCGACGCCCGCGAGCCTGATGGTCGCTTCGGGCGACGGCACCATCCAGATCCAGCAAGCCGCCGCGGGGGCAAACCCGATTGGCACGTGGGCGGTGATCCTGGCCGTCAACCCCACAGGCATTGTGCAGTTCAAGCGGGTTGGGACAATGGCCGATCCGACCATCGAGATTCCCTGGCAGGGCTGGCTCAGCACGCGGACCTCGAGTGGCGGCTTGAACCCGATGCTCTCCACGACGGGCGATGATTACGTCGCGCTCTACTGCGGCCCGACCGGGCTGCTCTTCACCAACTACAACAACACGCTCCGCATCGGCACGCTCGACAACGGTGGCAACCTGTCGGTCAATGGCCAGGTGCAAGGCGCCTCGCTGAACATCACCCCCGGCGGCGGGTCGTTCGCTGGCCGAACGAACTTCTTCGGCGCGACCACCACGGGCATCGCCACGACCGCCGCGAGCCAAGGCTCGCTCGAGGTCCAGCCGTCGGGCGGTGGCGCGGCGATGATCTGCTTCCACCGCCCCGGCGCGTTCGCGACGTACTTCGGCGTCGACACCGACAGCATCTTCCGCGTCGGCGGCTGGAGTATGGGCGCGGCAGCCTACCGCCTCATCCTGGGCGACGGCTATCCGAGCAACCCCAGCCTGGGCCTCAACGGCGCCAACGTTGGCACGAACGGCGTGATCTTCTCGTGTCACGCCAACCTGTACGGCGGCGTCTACTACTCGACCAGCGGGGCGTTTGTGGCCTGGCCCAGCGAAGGCCGCTTCAAGGCGCGTCAGGCGGCGCTGCCAGACCCGCTGGCGCTGCTCGAGCGGCCCGCGATCAGCTATCGCCAGCCGTCGGTTGCCTGGGCCGACGGTGAGGCGCTGGTGAGCAGCGCCGAGGACGGTGAGCCGTCCTGGGGCTTTCGCGCCGAGGACTGGCGCGACATCCCGGAGCTTGTCCAGCCTGGGCCCGCCGGGATCGACAGCTTCAACCTGACGGGCATGATCCCGCTGACCTGGGACGCCGTCCGGGCGATCTACGCCGAACTCGTGACGCTACGCCACCGCGTCGAAGAATTGGAGCGCGCATGACCATCCCCGAGACTCCCCCACCGCCCGCGGTGACAGGCACCGCGCCACGCACCGCCGATGAGGTCAACGGCATCATCGGCCTGCACCTGCGCCAGTTCAAGTCGCTCAAGGCGATCATCGGCAACGATCAGGAGTGGCTGGTCGCCTGCGACCTGCAGGCCGCCCCATACCACTTCACGGCCGATCAGGAGACGCTGCTCAAGAGCGCCATCTTCGGCCTGGACACCTCGCTCGACGGCGTCGATATGACTTTCATCAACCGCCTGGTGGGCATGTTCGGGTCGCTCTAGGCCATGACGATGACCCAGCCGTTGTTCCCGACGATTCCGAATCCGCCGCCGCCGAGCACCAGCGTCCGCAGCCCGATCTCGCCGCGGGCGTTCCTGCCGACGGTGCGGATCGACTGGAACACGGTCAACGGCCCGGACTGGAACATCAACACGCTGGGGCAGATCGGCATCGCCACGCGGGCGCAGGGCTGGGCGCAGGACGGCATCGTCGCCTCACTGACGCAGCGCGGCGCGCATCTGGTCTTCCCGCTGTGGTTCGGCTGGGACATCGAGCGGGCGCTGCTGCGCGAGACGCACGCGCAGGTCGAGGCCGACATCAAGCGCGGCCTGCTGTACGCCTGGACGCGCTGCACGCAGGGCCGCACCATCGACGTCCAGCAGTTCGGCTTCGAGTGGGACGGCGACCGCGTGACCGTCTCGTTTCTGCCCATTCCGACGGCCGAGCTAGGGCTGCACGGCGTCCGCCTCGAGGTGACCTACTAGTGACGTTCCCACCCGAGATCGAGATCAATCAAAACGCCGACGTGATCCTGGCGCGGATGAAGTCGAACGATGCCATGATCGGCATCGACACCAGCCCCAACAGCCCGATGAACATGGCGCTGGCGCCTGTCAGCATCGAGCTAGCCGAGGCCTACCGCCAACTCGAGGCGATGCTGTGGCGCAACCGCCTGGTCGGGCCCGAGGGCGAGGTGGCCAGCGGCGACGACCTCGACGCCGTGGGCGACGAGCGCGGCATCTACCGCCTGCCTGGCATCCAGGCCACGGGCATCGTCCGCTTCCTGGGCCCGAGCGGCACGGCCATCGCGGCCAACACGGTGGTCACCACGCTGGGGCCGAACGTGCGGCGCTACACGACCGACGCGGCGGTGGTCATCCCGGTGGGCGAGGAGGTCGACGTGGCGGCCACGGCCATCGAGGTGGGCACCTCGAGTAACGTGCCCGCGGGCGCCATCCAGCTACTCGAGATCCCGATCACGCGTACCCGGGTGACCAATCCCGACGCCTTTCGCGGCGGCGTGGACGTCGAGAACGATGACGCCTACCGCGCTCGCGTTGTCGAGTTCGTCCGCGATCCGCCGAACGGCAGCAACCCGGCGCAGTACCGCAAGTGGGCGCGAGACATCCCGGGTGTCGGCGGCGCGATCACGCTGCGGCCAGGCGAGGTCGACGCGGGCCCACCCGGCACGGTCGACCTGTACATCGTGAACGCGCTGATGCTGCCCGCCGAGCAGGCGCTGGTCGACGCCGTGCAGGACTACATCGCGCCGCCGCGCATCATCACCGTCCAGGCCGAGGTCTTTACCATCGGTAATGCCAACGGCGTCAGCAACGTCAGCCAGCCCGGCGCCACGGGTCAGGCCGTCAGGCTGGCCTACAGCGCGGCTGGCCAGGGCGAGATCCACTACCGCCCGACGCTGGTCCAGGGCGGCAACTGGACCGCTCGCGTGCGTCTCGAGGCCAGCGCGGTGGCGGGCACGACCAGCCTGCTGCAGATCCACGCCTACAACGTCACGGGCGGCGTCATCGCGCCCGACGAGGCGGGCCACGCCGACGGCACCTCGAGCAAGACGCTGCGCGCCGTGGACATGAGCCTGACGTGGGTCGACTTCACCGTGCCCTTCTACTGGAATGGCACCGACATCATCGAGCTATACCTGACCCGGCTGGCCACCGACACGACCACCGAGGTCTTCGTCGACAGCGTCACCTGGCGCTCGCGCTTCAGCAACTACGAACTCGAGGGCCTGGCGCCGATCCTCGACGAGGTCCGCGTGAAGCCCGCCATCGGGCGGCCCATCGACGTCGCGGCCAGCATCCACATCCAGCCCGGCTACGCCTGGACGGGCACGGGCAGCGTCCAGAGCCTGGTCGCGGCCGCGCTCAACGCCTACCTGCGCGAGCAGGCGCTGGCCAACGCGACCTCGCCCAGCACGGCCGTCAACGACATCATCTACGGCGAGATCGGCGCGGTCATCCAGGCCACGCCGGGCGTCGACTACTACGACCCCGTCACGCTCCGAGTGAACGGCGCCACGGCCAACATCAGCGTCGCCAAGCGCGAGGTCGCGGTGCCCGGCGTCTACACGTTCACCCAAATCTAGGACAGCCATGACCAGCAGCAGCACGCCACCACCACCGCCCAAGACCAACGGCCTGGTCGAGTGGCCGATCTCGAGCGAGGTCGGCCGCGACATGCAGCGCATGGAGCCGTGGTTCATTCGCCGCTCGCCTGTGCTGTCGCGCCTGCTCGACGTCTACGGCGACGAGCTAGACACCTTCCTGGGCCTGCACGCCGAGATCCTGGCGCAGATGTTCGTCCGCACCAGCACCTGGGGCCTGACCTACTGGGAACTCGAGCTAGGCCTGCCCTACGTCACGGGCCTGACCGACACCGAGCGCGCTGATCGGATCATCGCCAAGATGCGGAGCTACCGCCAGGGCACGCCGTTCGTCATCCAGCTTGTCGCCAACTCGTACAACCTGGGCCACGTCACGCCCATCGAGGACTTCCCGGGGCGGCGGCTGATCATCCGTTTCGACGACATTCGCGGCGTGCCCAACAACCTGGCCAGCCTGCAGGACACGCTCGAGCATCTGGTCCGTGCCAGCGCCCTGCTCGAGTACCAGTTCAGTTACATGCTGTGGCAGGAGGTCAAGGCCAGCGGCGTCCTGTGGGGCCAGATGAAGGCCTCCAACACGACCTGGGAGCAACTGCGGACGATGTCGCCCGCGGATCTGCCGACCGACACCCCGTACCCGTGAGGAGTAACCGATGGCGCTGAGCCCACGCTTCCAACTCGACGACATCCTGGGCAACGAGGTCGTCGATTTCGCTGTCCTGCAGGCCAACAACGACAAGCTCGACGTGGCCGCCGCCAGCCAGGCGCTGGCCAACACGTTCACCAACGTCCAGACGATCCACCGGGCAGCGGTGGGCAACCCGGCGCTGCAGGTCCGCCTGACCGCCGACGGCTCGCCGCGCCTGGCGATCAATGCCGACGGCTCGCTCAACTGGGGGCCCTCGAGCCTGCAGGTGGCCAGCGGCGTGATGACCATCGGCAGCGCGGCGCTGCGCGCTCCCTCGCTGCAGGTGGCTGCGGGCGCCGCTGCCACGCCCAGCCTGAGCTTCAGCACCGACCCGGACACGGGCATCTTCAGCGGCGGCGCCGACATCCTGGCGCTGGCGGTTGGCGGCGTCGAGACCAACCGCATCAACAATCAGGGCGAGATCCGCTTCAACCGCACCAATGCCCGCATCGCCGCGGGCACGGGCGACGACCCCGCAACGCCTGGCGAGCGCCTGGTCCAGATCAACGCGCTGACGATCACGCCCGGCCGCCTCTTCGCCGCCTCGCTGGCGGTCGCGGGCACGAGCGCCCACACGGGCGCGGCGACCTTCGCGGCGGGCGTCAACGTCACGGGCAACAGCGTCTTCAACCAGTCGCTGCAGGTCGCGGGCGACCTGAACGCCTACGGCGGCCGGGTCAACTTCGAGGGCAGCAACGTCGTCTACATCCAGTGGCGCGGCGACCTGGGCGCGCTCTACATCCCGTATGGCAACGGCATCTACACCACCGCAGGCACGTTTACGGGTGTGCTCAGCACCTCGAGCGACCTGCGCGCCAGCGGGCGGCTGATCGTTGGCGGCTACGACGCGGGCTGGACAGCCAACTTCGCCGCCAACGCCATCACCGCGGGCCGCTTCTACCAGCAGAACAACGCGGGCGCCTACTGCCTGGACATCACCGATGCCAGCGTCAGCTACAACGCGGCCAACAAGATCGTGCAGCGCGACGGCGCGGGCGGCATCCAGTGCGCGGGCCTGTACATCCCGACGGGTGCGCAGGGCGGCAAGCCGACGCATGTCATGGGCCAGACAGGCGACGGGAATGCGCGCTGGTGGCCAGCCTCTGCCGTCGGCCCTCCAGCTAGTCCTGTGACGCTGGCCCAGGGCTGGACCTGCACCGTTGACTACCCTGACTTCGGACAACAGGTCAGTGCGTTCGGTGTCGACCGAACGGGTTACTGGCTGATTGTCATGCGCGGTCAGCTTGGCACGGGGCATGGCGGCGGGCATTACTACCGCCTCGACATCGACGGCGTCGGTGGCAGTGTCGATACCGGGATGTCTGACGCGGGTGGCGACGAATCGCTGACCGCCTCAGTCGGCTTACGCTATGGCCCCGTGCTGATCGGCCCCGGCAACGTCATTCGCACCTACGCCAACAAGGCGGAAGGTTCTTTCACGGGCACGACCTACGCCTACTTCATGCCCACCAGCAGCTACAACGGCTGAGAGGACCACCACATGGCAGAACAGTTCACGATGCAGGTCAGCGACCGCTCGCTGCGCCGCGTGCAGATCTCGATGGCGGCGGTCCAGGCCGCCGACCAGACCGCGCAGGCCGCGCTGCAGGCCCTGCAGAACATGGTCGGCCAGGCGCGCAAGGGCCTCGACGACGCGCTGGGCGCGCTCTGCGACGCCAATGACCAGACGCTGCCCGCCGACTACACGCTGACGGTCAACCAGGCCGCGGGCTCGATCACCATCAGCACCGACGTGCAGCCCGCGGGCGTGACCATGCTGCCACCGCTCGAGGGCCAGACCAACGGCCAGGCGAACGGCCAGGGCCTGCTGAGCGCGGTCCCCGCGGATGCGCAGCGCGACCCATGAGCATGATCGACCACGTCATCTGGGACGTCGGCGGTGGCGGTGACTTCAACCCGGATGGCGCGATCTACAAGCTGTGGCGCGGTTATCGCGACGCCGGGCAGTACCTGGGCTTGCCGATCTCGCCCGAGGTGCAGGTGTCCGACGAGGAGGTGCAGCAGCCGTTCTCGAGCGGCGCCGTGATCGCCTGGAACCCTCGCGATGGGGCGCGCCTGGTGTGAGCCTGGCGCCCGCGCTGCTGTGGCCGCCGCAGGCCCGCCTCGAGCCGCCCACGCCGCCACTCGACCTGGGCATCAAGAACTGGATCGACGTCTCGAACTACCAGGGCACGCTGACCCCGGACTGGTTCGCGCACTGGACCGCCCGCGGCTACGGCGGCCTGGTCGTCCAGGCGGTGCGCGGCTACGCGGGTGAGGTGCTGACGCAGCAGCAACTGACCGCCGCACTCGAGGTGGGCTGGGACATTGCGGGCTACATCTGGTGCTGGGCGCGCCAGGCGCAGAACATGGCCAGCGTGCGCGAGCGGCTGAGCTACTTCGACGGCTTCGCGCTCGACTTCCTGGCGGTCGACGTCGAGGACATGAACACCACCACGGGCGACGTCGAGGCGACGCTGGCGGCCGCTGACGAGTATCAGGAGGACCGCGCCTGGATCTACACGGGCAAGTGGGTCTTCGACAAGCTGGGCTGGAGCAACCAGCGTCACTGGGCCGACCGCAAGCTGTGGTTCTCGGCCTACGATGGCATCGCGGACGTCGACGTGGGCTTCGTCCCGTTCGGTGGCTGGACGCAGGGCGAGATGAAGCAGTGGACCGACATGCCCGTTGACCAGAACGTCCGCCGATGACGGTTGCGCCGCCGCTACTCTATTGCCCGCCGCGGGTCTGGGAGCACGAGCCCTGGCCCGAGCCCGTCGACCCGCCGCTACTGCAGTTCGACCGCCAGGAGCCGCGAGTCGACCAGACCGCCAACTGGACGTGCGCGTGCGCCAGCCTGGCCTGGGTCATGAACGCGCTGGGCGAGCCCGCGCCAGACGACGGCGGCAAGTGGAACGAATGGACGGCCGTGGTCGAGCTACGGCGCGTGGCAGGCGACCGGGCGGTGACGCCCGAGTACGGCCTGGCGTGGGCCTCTGGCGTGGACCTCGAGTTGCTTTACAACACGTATGGCTACGCCTGTGAGCGGCTGCTCGATGCCTCGTGGGCCGATCTGGTCTACCTGTGTGACCTGGGCGTCGGCCAGCTTGGCGGCGCCCGCTGGTATCACTGGAGCGGCCTGCGCGACTACGACGGCCTCGAGTTCGAACTGGCCAACCCGGCGGCGCGCTGGAAGAACGTCGGCCAGCAACTCGACGCGGCCGAATGGAACGCCTGGGGCCGCTGGAATGCGGTCGTCGTCACCGAGCGCCTGTGAGCCATGTCGATGAGCCCGGAGCGACTGCGGGCGCTGCACCTGTGGCTGGCGGTGCTGTGGCTGGTGGTCGGCATTCCCGCGGGCGTCTACATCACCTACTTCATGGCCGAGCCCCACGCCGCGTTCGCCATTCTGGTGGTCAGCCTGTACGCCAACTCGGTCACCCACCTGTCGGCCTACGGCGCGGCGCGAGCCGAGATCACCACCCCAACCGAGGAGACGTGAGTATGCGCACTGTGATCGGCCCACGTGGCGAGCCCGCGGGCGGTGCCTCTGGCTTCGTTCAGCCTGTCAGCCCGACCAGCGGCGGCAAGCCGAACCCGGGCACCAAGAAGGACCGCCGCCTCAAGGAGAATCGCACCAAGACGAGCAAGACGAGCAAGAGCGGCGCGATCAAGCGGAGGTGATATGGGCAAGGGCAAGCTGAGCAACCTGGGCGGCAAGAAGGCCAAGCCGTTCGGCACCAAGGGCGGCGGCAAAGTGCCGAAAGGCGGCAAGAAAAAGTAGCGCTCGAATCCTTGCACTCTGGTGTGCTTGGCGCGTATAGTGGTGTCACCAGCCGATGGAGGGCTGGCAGCCATGAACATCTGCGACGACACCTGCGGCAGCGAAGGCTACTTCGATCCGAGCCGCGAAGCGTTGATGTGTGATTCCTGCGGCAAGGCCGATCTCGGCCTGGCGCTGACCCGGCTCAGCAAGAGCCTGATCCGCAAGGACGACGACGCCGCCGTGCGGCGCTACGCTCGCCTGGTGTGCGGCACCTGGGCCGTGGCCGTCGAGGCCACCTGGCAGGTGCCCGCGTGACGCCAACCAACTACTACGGCGTGCGGCTGGCCAAGCTGCCGCCCGCCGAGCGGATCGGGCGCCTGCGGCTGATCCTGGGCGAGACGCTGACGGCGGTGCCACGCCAGCATCGCTACGGCCAGTGCCCGAATGGGAAGGGCGCTCGCTGCGACCACGGCGCGGCCTGGACCTCGAGTGAGCTTGACGGCCTGACGTACACGCTGTGGAAGGTCGGCCGCTTCGACAAGGACGGCGCCATCGTCGGCGGCGCGCATGATGGAGCCCCGACGTGAAGCGCGCCTGGTGTGCCATCCACGGCGCCGAGCGGCACCTGCTGGTGTGGGTGTGCGGCAACTGCGGCACCCGCCTCGACGGCTGGGGCGAGCGCACCTGCGAGCGCACCTGCCACGGCGCCTGGCGCAAGACCTGGCTGCCCGACGGCGAGGCGCAGACCTCCTGGCGCTGCATCGAGAGCTAGCGCCAGTGGCCTTTTGTGACGCGAATATGTCACCGAAATTGTTGTCAGCCGCTGAGCTTGACGCGTATATTGTCGGCATGACCAGCAGCCAACCAGCAGCCTTCCACGGCTACTGCCGCATTGCCGATGAGTTCCGCACCCCAGTCCACGCCGCCCAGCTTGTGGTCAGCTTCAAGAGCGACCCGCACAACACCCCGATCAAGTGCTGCCACACGTGCCAGCAGTCCTTCGACTGGAACAGCCTGCTGAACGTGCTCGAGGTGCTCGCGTGAGCGACCGCCCGCGCCTGCTCGACCTGTGCTGTGGCGTCGGCGGCGCCAGCGTTGGCTACCTGCGCGCTGGCTGGGCCGTGACAGGCGTCGACCTCAAGCCGCAGCCCAACTACGGCGGCACCGACTTCGTCCAGGCCGACGCCATCGAGTACCTGGCCGCGAACATCCACCAGTTCGATGCCGTCCACGCCAGCTTCCCGTGCCAGGGCTACAGCATCGCCACGCCGACGTGGGCCAAGCAGCAGGAGGCCGAGGGCTGGTATCGGACCGACCTGATCCCGACGGCTCGAGCGATCTGCGACGACTACGGCATGCCGCTGGTCATGGAGAACGTGCCGCGGGCCGAGCGCGACTACCGCCACCCGAGCCTGGTCGTCAACACCTACGGCACCGACCTGGGGCCCGAGTTTGACGGCACGCCCGAGCAGATGCTGCTGCCCGTGCAGCGGCCGATCACCCTGTGCGGCCAGCAGTTCGGCCTGCCGATCATCCGCCACCGCGTCTTCGAGGTCGGTGAGATGGTCAGCCCGCTGCCGCACCAGCCGCACCAGGGCAGCGTGCGCGGCGGCGAGATCATCACCGTCGCAGGCCACGGTGCCGACAACGCCAAGGGCAACTCGAGCCTGAACGCCTGGCGCTGGGCGATGGCCATGCCGTGGGCCAAGTCCAGGCACGAGCTAGCCGAGGCCATTCCACCCGCCTACACCCAGTACCTGGGCGAGCAGATCCTCCGATGGCTGTGAACCCGGCGCGCCTGCCCACGTCGCTCACCGAGGCGCCCCAGGCACGGCCTGCGCGGCCGACGGTGCCGCTATGGGTCAAGGACGAACAGTGGGACGTGTGGCACATCTGGCCGATCTACGAGCGCCTGAGCGCCACGGGCGAGACGCGCACGCTGTGCGGCGATGAGTTCACGTGGACGCCGACGGTGGTCACCAGCTACCACGTCCTCGAGGCCGTTGGCTGCTACCTGTGCCGCCTGGCGCTCGAGGGCACACCCGTGCCGCGCCGCGGGCGCCGTCGCCACCTGCCCGGCGGGCCAGGCCAGACGCAACGTGCCAGCAACGCGCCGCAGGCCTCCCGGCGGGCACGCGCCATCGAGCAGGGCGCGACGGTCAAGGTCTACACCACGCCGACAGGCGGCACCAGCCAGCGCGCCGTGCCCACGCCGACGATGAAGGCGCGCATGGCGGCCGAGGACGTCGCCTGGGCAGGCACCTTCGAGGTCGGCACGCGGCTGCAGACGTCACCCTGCCCGTTCTGCGGGCAGTCGAACGTGGGCGCGGCCTTCTGTTCGGCCTGGTGCCAGCGCGAGTGGAATCGCGAGGCGCAGGATGACAAGCACGAGCGCTCGGGGCGACGCATGGCCAAGCGCCACTTCCTCGAGCAGTTGTACGGCGTCAAGCGCCGCGACACGATCACCTCGTGGACGCCACCCGTGCGGCAGATCCGCCAGGGCGCGGGCGGCAGGACCGACAGCGACAACGCGATGCTCTACATCGCGACGAACTACATCTGATTTTTTTGTGACACGATGACACCGAATCCGATGCCAATAAATGTTGACGTCAAGCATGCTTGGCGCGTATAAACACGGCATGCACTTCACCACGTTGACCGAAGCCGAGAGCTTCATCGTTGCCAGCCAGATCCCGGGCCGCAAGTTCGAGATCACCGATCTGACCGCCGACCTCGAGCAGGCCGCTCGCACGGTCTCGCTGAATTGGATCTCGCCGTCGAACGGCCACTGGGCCAACAACTTCATGTACGACATGAAGACGCGAGCGCTTGGCAAGGGCCTGTCGGTCGGCCAGGCCAAGGGTGTCCTGAACGTCGTCCGCGCCGAGGCCAAGCCTGCGGCGCCCGTGGCCACCACCGCCAGCCTCGAATTGAACGTCGCCAAGGTCCGCACCGCCCGCTTCCGGGTGGTCGCTGACGACAGCCAGAGCATCGCGGTCCGCCTGAGCGTGCCGACGATGTGGACCGACGCGCCGAAAGGCACGCGCAAGCTGAGCGTCCGCCAGGCCGACGGCTGGAGCACGGTTGGCAAGATCTCGCCCGCGGGCGACGTCCAGATCTTCAAGAAGGCTGGCCCGACGCTCGAGGCCCGCGTCCGCCAGGCGCTGACCACGCTGGCCAATGCCGACGACGACCTCGTGTACATCCTGGCCTACGCGATGGAAGGCAGCGAGTGCGGCTTCTGCGGCAAGGAACTCGACACGGTCGAGAGCCTGACGGTCGGCTACGGCCCGACCTGCGCCAAGAAGTTCGGCCTGCCGTGGGGCGCCAAGGCCGTCCCAGCCAAGGTGGCGCTGGCCAAGGCGGGCCTCGCGCCCGCCGAGGTCGAGACGATCACGGTCAAGGCGGGCCGCACCTACGACGAGATCTTCGGCCAGCAGAAGGCCGACTACGACCTGCAGTACGACACCGACGGCGCGGTCGTCACGGGCGCGGGCGTCATCCTGCGCCCCAAGGCTGCCAGCTACGCCGACGACCTGGCCGCTGACGCCGACCTGGCCAACGACCTGGCGGCAGGCAACTGAAAGGACCGACCATGAAAGACCCGAATTGCGCGGCCTGCCAGGCAGGCGTGGCCAACCCGATCTCGCACCAGGCGGGCTGCCGCTACGGCGACGACTACCGCCGTGGGCACGAGGCCGTCGAGGCTGAGGGCGACAAGGTGCGCGCCAGCCAGACTGCCGCTCGCGAGGCCAGCAAGGCCGTCCAGCGCACGCTGGACATCAGCTACATCCTGCAGGGCCAGGACATCGACGGCGCGACGCTCGACCTGTTGAAGGCCGTCTGGGACCGCGCCTACGTCATGGGCCAGTGGCGTGGCATGGACACGCTGAAGGCGAACCTCGAGGCGGCGGTCGGCCAGACGTTGAGTGAGGGCCCACGATGATCGACCGCTGCTGCTGCGACCGCTGTGAGGGCCGCGAGGACGGCCTCTGGCGCGACGACGACGCTTACGCGCTGCGGCGCCCGGCGCTGGCGCCCAGCACGCTCCCAGCGCGCCCCTGTGCGTGCTGCGGACAGCCTGTGCTCGAGGATGGCTCGTGCACCTGCGGCTACGCGCCTGGCCAGCTACTCGGCCCACACCTCCTGGCGTGCCCGGCGGCACTGCCGTTCTGAAAGGACACCGTTTCACGTGGCACAGACCCAAGTTCTCTCGATCCGCCTGACCCTCGAGGAGGTCGCCAAGCTGAGCAAGGTGGCGATCTGCCCGTGCTGCAAGCAGCGCATCAGCAAGCCCACCACGGCCGCGCAGGCCATCCTCCGCGCCGCGCTGGCCAACGGCGCCGAGGCGCCTGAGCCCGACGACGACGACGAGGCGGCGGGCTCGTGAAGGCGCTGCGCATCGCCGCCGCGGGCGTCGCGCTCATCGCGGGCGTGCTGCTCGTGGCGCCCGTCACGCCAGCCCGCGCCGAGTCGATGACCGACATCCTCGCCCGGCACGACGCCAAGAAGGCCGCTGAAGCGGCCGCCCAGAAGGCCCAGGCCGACGCGACCACCGCCGCGATCCTGGCGCAGCCACGCCCGAGCACGGCTGAGCCGACGCTGCCAGGTACGCCCACCATCATCCTCGACCGACCGCTCAAGCCCGAGGAGACGCCCGCGGAGCGCGAAGCCCGCTTGAAGCGCGACGAAGCCGACATCATCGCGGTCGAGACCCTGGTCAGGCGCATCCACTCGGGCGTGGTGGTCAAGGCGTGGTTCGACGACGCGCTCGTGCTGCACCGCGTCTGGCTTGGCCCTGAGGGCCGCTGGCACGAGGCAGGCGGCTCATTCGACTACGTCTCGGCGGACTGAGGTGGGCAGCTTCACCTCGTTTCTGATCCTGCTGCTGGTGCTGACGCTGATCGGCTATACGGTCTACATCGTGTGGCTGGTCGCGGGTGGCGGCATGGCCTGGCGACTCGCCCCGTAGAGTCACCGTCATTGTTGACAAGCGCAGCCTTGGCGCGTATATTCCTCGTGTCGGCCGATGGAGGGCCGCAATCATGATCAACCCCACCGTTCGCGCACTGGTTCCGACCTACTTCTACCTGTCCGTCCGCTACATGGATGGCCTCAAGGACCAGGCCGCCCGCGACAGCTACACGGGCGTCGCGCTCAGCATTGAGTACAACGACGGCGTCTACGCGGCGCCTAGCGCGAAGCCCGAGCAGAAGATGGTCTTCTTCAGCGGCGACTTCGGCCAGGACTACAACGACGTGGTCGACTTCGTTCAGACGATCAACGTCAACGAGGCGCCCTTCATGTGCTCGAGCAGCTTCGACGACTACCTGTTCGACGCGGGCTACGACGCCGTCGAGCCCGTGGCCGACGAGATCCCCGTCGCGACCGAGGCCGACCTCGAGGCCGACCAGGCCGCGAGCCAGGCCGAATGGCTCGCCTACTCGACGCCCAGCGCGGCGAGCGTGGCGCGCTTCACCGCCGTCACCGACCGCGCCCTCGAGATCGACCGCAAGCTCGAGGCCGCGTGGGCCAAGGTGCCCGCCGCCAAGCTGCGTTGGGCGCTGGCCAACGTGATCGCGTCGAGCGACTACAACACCAGCTACCCGGGCGCGCCGCTGGGCCGCGCCGAGGCGATGGACGCCATCACGGTGCTCAACGCGCTGCTGGCCGACCAGGCCGAGGCCGAGGCGCTGCGGCCGTGAGCAAGCGCAAGCCGAACCAGCAGGCCGGGGTGACCCGGCCTGTTCCATCTCTGGCGCCGTGGACGCCGTTTCTGCCCGCGACGCCCGTGCACCCGACGCCTGAGAAGGTGGCCGAGCTAGCGCAGATCACGGGCTCGTCGCCCGACGAGGTGTGGGCCTCGATGGTCCACGACATGGTCAACGGCGAGTGGTGGATTAACAGCCGCTATCTGGTGATCAAGCCTCGCGAGCCGCGCCACGATGGGCTGGGCTACGTGTGGCACCTGAGCTTCCGCCGCCTGGACCGCCAGCCCGTGGGCCGCGAGCACTTCCGCGACTTCCAGCGCATCAAGAACGAATTGCTCGGGCCCGAGGCCTGCGCCTTCGAGATCTACCCTGCCGAAAGTCGCCTGGCCGACACGTCAAATCAATTCCATCTTTTTGCCTACGACGATCTCCGCAGTTTCCCTTTCGGGTTCATCAATCGCGGTGTCCTTGACGACGACTCGGGCATGGTGCAACGCCCGCTCAACGAGGACTAGATGGCCAGGCCAGGGCCCAAGCGCGAGCCGCTCGAGGTGCGCTACTGGCGCCACGTCGAGATCCGAGGCGACCGCGACTGTTGGCCCTGGACAGGCGCTACCAACGGTAAGGGCTACGGCGTCGTGGCCCGGGGCGGTGACAGCAATGGCGTCTCACCGCTCTACGCCCACCGCGTCGCCTACGCACTGGAGCGCGGCATAGACCCGCGCTCGCCGCTGATGCCGCCAGTGGTGCGCCACTTCAAGTGCAACAACCCGGCATGCCAGAACCCGACGCATCTGCGCGGCGGGTCACATTGGGACAACCACCACGACATGATCAGCCAGGGCCGTGGCTGGTGGCAGAACCCCGCCACTGTGGCGCGGTCGATGGCCACTCGAGCCGCCCGGCGAGCCAAGGAGAACGCGTGACCTACTACCACATGACCAGCATCTACCACCTGCCCGTGATCCTCGAGAGCCGCTACCTGAAGGTGGTCGAGTCGAACGTCGATCTCAACCCGGCCAATGAGCACGCCGGGCCCGACGTGGTCTGGGTGACCACGAGCCCGCGGCCGCACCAGGGCTGGGCCGAGATGCTGCGGCCCGAGCACGACCACATCGACAAGTGCCGCATCATCATCGAGGTCGATCCGCCCGCGGCCGACGTCCACGCCTGGTGGGACTGGTCGACCGCGCACGGCGCCACCGACCACCACAAGTGGGCGCTAGCGGTGTCCGGGACGGTCACCATCCGAGGTGGGCGCAAGCGCGAGCCCGAACTCGAGCAGCGCCTCCTGGCAGCGGCGCGGGCCGAGTGGCACGTCATCGAGCGCCGCGTGCCGTGGCAGGAGTGGGTGCGCATCACCGACCAGCTTTCGGGGCAGATCATCTGGCAGCGCGACGAGGCGCAACTCGCGGGCGGCTTCCGCATGCCACGCCTGTTCCAGCCGCGCCTGGTCAGCAAGGCGGAAGAGCGCGCCTACTTCGACCGCGTCGCGCCGTCGGTCAATATCGCTCGCGACCTGGGCCTGCTCTGACGCCCCGCCATGTCACCCGAATTGTTGTCAGGCAGGGGTGATGCGACGTATATTGTCGGCACATCAGCCGATGGAGGGCTGGACCGATGACCAAGACTCGCTGCACCTGCGGCCACACTCGCAACGCACACTCGCGCTTCGGCCTTGGCAAGCTGTGGTGCTTCATTCTCGGCTGCCCGTGCGTGAGCATGGAGGAGGCACAATCGTGACGGAGGAAGTGACGTTGACAACCGTGGGCCCGACCAGCGTGGTCGCGATGGCCCAGGCGCTCGAGCAGGGCGTGCCGCTGTCGACCGAGGCGGTCCAGGCGGTCTCGCTCGAGCCACACACGTGGACGCCTGACGCGGCGTGCCCGATGCGGTCGCACAACCGCAAGGTCGGCAGCCTGGTCAGTCTGTACGACCTGGCGCACCCGCAGAGCACCATCGTAGTCCCGCCGGGCGTGAGCAACGTCGCCTGGCTGGCCCGGTGCGAGACGCACGCCGCCGACTTCTACAGCCGCACCATCAGCCCGGCCTGGAAGGCGCGCAACCGCCCGTGGGAGTTCTGCCCCGAGTGCGCCGCCGTGTTCGCCTCGCGCTTCGGCGGCGGGCTCAGCAAGCCACGCCGCACGGGCCGCAAGACCAAGACCATCGCGGTCGCGCCTGCCGCACCCACGGCCAAGCCCAAGCAGTCGAGCGCGGCGCCCGCGCTCATCGAGGCCGTGCCACCCATGCCCGAGGATGCCATCGACCCGGTCGAGGAAGCCGTCTGGAACGCGTGGTCGAGCAAGCTAGTGACGCTGGCGCCCGCGGGCTCGAGCATCGAGTGGGTCGAGAACTACCACTACGAGATCGTCCTGCCCGACAAGCGGACCATCGAGCTACGCGTGCACAACGGCGACGGCATCTACCGCCACCGCGACGCCGCAGGCAAGAGCCACTACCACGACGACCTCACCGCGCTGCTGGCCGAGATCGGCTGACCGACCTATAGTTGGCCGTGGGCCTCCATCGCCCACTCGCGAAGCGCCTGGCTGCCCTTTCGGCCGGGCGTTTCGTTTGGCCCATTCCGACACCGAACTGGATGACAAGAACCATGACCTATGAACCTGATGTGACCTGGCTGGCGACGTCCACGCCGTGGACCGCCGACGAGTGGTTGAGCGACCGTGAGCCCGCGCCGATGTGGCTGTCCAAAAAGGCGCGCAAGAAGGCCCGCAAGCGCGCCAAGCGCCTCGAGCGCCTGCGCGCCTGGCAACAGCCGTTGTGGTCGCTGCCGCCGCTCCCAGCGCGGCCCAGGCGCACCGTGGACCGCACGGTCAGCCTCGAGCCGACCGAGGGCAAGCTGCGCCTGATCTTCACCGACTTCGACGGCGTCCTGAACCAGCACGCCAGCGGCGCCTACGAACTGGCGCCCGCGCAGGTCTCCCGCCTGGATCGCCTGGCGGCCGAGACCGACGCGGTGGTCGTGGTCTCAAGCTGGTGGCGCTGGATCGGCGTGGCCGCGCTGCGCCGCGACCTGGCGGCGGCGGGCTTCACCGGGCGACTTATCGGCCGCACGCCCTGGCTGGGCGAGACCGAGGCCTGGGATGCCCGCGAGCGCGGCACCGAGATCGACGCCGTGCTGGCCTACCTGGGCGACCGCGTCGAGAGCTTCGTCATCCTCGACGACCACGACCGCATGGGCGTCCTGCTGCCGAGCCTGGTGCAGACGCTGGCGACTGACGGGCTGACCGACGACGACGTCGAACGGGCGCGAGCGATGCTGCTCTCGCCCCGAACCTCGCGCCTCGAATGCGTCACCGAATCGGTTGACGCGGAAGGACGCGCCAAGCTACACTCTCTGCAGCCGCTCGTTGGGGCGGCGGAAGGAAAGGACTACTGATGAAACAGGGTCTCTCGCTCACCGAATTCGCGACCGAGGTCGAGCAGCGCGACGCGGCCAAGGTCGACTACCTGACGCCTGTGCGTCTGCTCGACGTCCGCACCAACGATCACGGCACGCGGCTGGCGCTGCGCGACATCGAGAGCGCCGACGGCAACGAACTCGAGCCGATGAACATGCTGCCGACCGCGCACAACCAGCTAGCGCAGTACCTGGGCGTGCCCAAGGCCTTCTACGACGGCCTGCAGACGACGCCCGACATCCTCGATCCGAACGATCCGACGCAGCCGCTGTACGACACGCTGATCAACGGCCTGCTGCGCTCGCGGCGCGAGGACACGCGCCTGGTGCGCACCCTCTACGGCGAGGCCCGCGGCTTCCTGTCCGACCGCTACCGCCAGATGGACAACCTCGAGATCCTGATGCGCCTGCTGCCCGTGATCCAGAAGCTGCCCGCGGTCGACTGGACCGCCTCGAGCCTGCAGGTCACCGACCAGAAGATGTACCTGCAACTGGTCGACACCTCGAAGCCCGTGGTCATCCAGAGCGGCACGCACAACCGCATGAGCGATGTGCTGCAGCGCGGCGTCATCATCAGCAACAGCGAGGTCGGCCTGGGCTCCTTCAGCGTCCAGCCGCTGGTCTTCCGCCAGGTGTGCAGCAACGGCCTGGTCATCACCGAGTACGCCCAGCGCAAGTTCCACGTGGGCGGCAAGAACAACAGCGACGCGGGCGTCGTGTGGCAGAGCGATACGCAGCGGGCGCGCAACGAGACGACGATCCTCGAGATGCGCGACCTGATGATCACCGCGATGTCCGACGACTTCCTCGACAAGATCGCCGCTCGAGCGCAGGGCGCGGCCGACCTGCAGATCAAGGGCAATCAGGTGGTCAACGCGATCACCAACGTCACCGAGCGCTTTCGCCTGACGCAGGACGAGCGCTCGAACGTCGAGAGCACCTTCTTCGAAGGCGGCGACCTGAGCCTGTGGGGCCTGGTGAACGCCATCACCCGCACCGCGCAGGACGTGCCCAGCTACGACCGCAGCGTCGAGCTACAGGGCATCGGCGGCAACCTCCTGGCGCTGCCCAAGCACGAGGTTGGCGCGCTCCTGGCAGCGGCCAGCAACTGATCACCGACCTGGCCCGGGCGAACCGCCCGGGCCGTTCCGCGTCTTGATGGAGACCCGACATGCATGAGCCACATCCGTTCGAGCCGAACTGGCGGACGTTGAAAGTCACCGCGCTGCGCCAGTGGGCGCGCACCAACGGCGGCGGCCCACCGCACTTCAATGAGTTCACCAAGGCCGAGGTCGTCGCCTGGATTGAGAAGCACCACCCGGAGACGGCGGTGGGCCAGCCGAGGCGGCTCTACTGCGACTCGTGCTACCGCGAGCAGCCTGTCGAGGTGGGCGGCGATGGATCGGTCGTCGAGTGCGCCGTGTGCGGCTACCGCATCGCGCCAGCGCGCCTGCTGCGAGCCAACCGATGAGCCGCGGGGCGTATAGTGCGGCCACGTGGCCCCGTCGCGTGGTCAGAGCACGGTCGAGTACGCGCTGCTCCTGGCGACCATCACCATCTCGATCCTGCTGGGTGGCGCGGCCTTCGGGCCCGCCGTCGCGGCCTGGCTGCACGCATTGGTCGCCTACATCGTCGCCACCTGAGCGCCGGGCGTGATCGCCGTGGCGGAACGGATGGATGCCCGCCAGCAGTGGCTGGCCTGCAGCCGCAAGCAGCGCTACGGCTCCGAGGAGTCGGCGCGCACCGCGATGATCAGGCTCTGGCTCGATGGGCGCGGCGATGGGTTGAAGGTCTACCGCTGCCGCGTGCCCGAGCAGACCGCGCACTGGCACATCGGCCACGTCCAGACCTACTGGATGCGGCGCGCTGGGCGGCTCGAGGAGGACGCTGACAGTTAGCGCACAACAACGCACAACACTTGACAGTCATCCGCAGCGGCATGCTAGAGTCCACCTCGCATGCCGCTGTTGGCATGTGGAAGGAAGGAACTGGAACTGGTGCACGACAAGCGCGCACAACTGATCGCGGAAGGGCGGCAGGTGGTCAAGGAGGTCTTGAACCGCCAGTGGAAGCTGGGCGACCTGGGCATCGCCTACGCCTACGCCGACCCGGCCGCGCACGGCGACGCTCGAGCCAAGATCCTCGAGTACGCCGAGGCCATCGAGATGGAGAACCCGAGCAACATGCTCACCTACGTCCGCGTGTGCCAGGCCTGGGGCCTGACGCGGACGGCCGAGATCCCGTGGACGTGCTACCGCGACCTGGCCAATCGCCCGGATCGGTTCGGCGTCATGGCGGCGTTCCAGGCGCACTGCGAGCAGCAGGGCATCACGACGAACCACTACCGCGCCCTGCAGGCGTTCGACGGCCGCAAGCCCACCTCCGAATTCTCGGCGGGCCGGGCCGTCGAGCAGGGCGCGCTGGCGCTCGAGGCGATGCCGACCGCCGATGCGGTCCGCCTGGCGCAGAGCGTCCTCACCCGGGCTGACGTCCAGGCCGTCCTGCCGTCGGTCCTGGGCGAGGTGGCGCTGGCCCAGCCGCAGGCCTTCCGCGAGGCCGTCAGGCGCGATCCGAACGTCCGCCGCGAGGTGGCGAGCGCGCAGATCGAGGACTGGCGGGCCCGCAACGACGGCATCCAGCGCATCACCGCGGGCAATCCGACGCTGCGCCACCTGGCCGAGGGCGACGCGCTGCTCGACCTGACCGAGGCCGTC
>Ga0105104_10000043_pt1 | contig 80907 bp, 72 predicted proteins | sample PPLLaktember2015_3_FD_87034 | JGI IMG/M metagenome (GOLD analysis project Ga0105104, IMG submission 87034) | Freshwater sediment microbial communities from Prairie Pothole Lake near Jamestown, North Dakota, USA - PPLs Lake P7 Core (6) Depth... | ecosystem: Environmental > Aquatic > Freshwater >... | reverse complement strand
CATTGGACCCACTTTGGTTCCCTCCGGGGCCGATGTCATCCACCGGCCGGGGTCGCGTCCTCCGGGACTTCCTGGCTGGGGGGGAGGACGGGTCGATGGGCTGGGGGTTCGCCTTGCTGGCTGTCCGGGACCGGGACCGTGCTCTTCCTCGGGCGGGTCGCGCGGGCCTGAGGCATTCTCCAGCTCGAATGCTTCTGTTCCAGAAACGCTTCCAGGCCGGCCTCGTCGACGGCTCCATCCGCCTCACCTTCCGGCGCTGGGAAAAGCCCCACGTCCGCCCCGGCGGCCGCTACCGCTGCCATCCCATCGGCGTGCTCCAGGTCGACACCGTCGACCGGGTGCCCGTCCGCGGGATCAGTGAGGACGAGGCGCGCGCCGCCGGGTTCACGTCCCGCGACGAGCTCCTCGGATTCATGTCCGAAGGTCCGGGCGGGGCGCTCACGTCGGACACGGAAGTCTGGCGCGTCGCCCTCCACCACGGCGGGGACGGTGACCGGGTCGAGATCGCGCTCGACGACCGGCTCACGCCGGAGGACGTGGACAGGCTCGCACGCCGCCTCGAGCGACTCGGCGACTGGACCGTTTCCACGCTGCGGCTCATCGGCCGCCGACCGCGCGTCGCCGCCTCGGTGCTCGCCGCAAGCCTCGGCCGGGAGAGGGACCCGTTCAAGGTCGACGTCCGCAAGCTGAAGCGCCTCGGCCTCACCCAGAGCTTCGAGGTCGGCTACGAGCTCTCTCCGCGCGGCCGTGCTCTCCTCGAGCGCCTCCCTCGACGTCCCAGGCCCACCTCTCGCCGGCCCACCCGGAACGCGCCACGGAAGAAGAGCTCCCGGCGAGCGCCCCGTTCACCGGACTGAGACCTCGATCTCCCGCTCCGGCGGACCAGCCGGCGCGCAAATCGTGCGCTTCCCTTCCGCGCGGCCGCAGTCGAAGCGCAACCGGAGGCTCTTCCTGAGTAAATTTCACCTGGGCACTCCGCTTGCAAAACCCCGGGCGATGCAGGCCCCCCCTCAGGCGGTCCAGCGGGGAGATCCGGTCGGGATCGACCGTGCGCTGCTCGAGCGGTACGGCCGCATTCCCGTTCCCCGCTACACCAGCTATCCACCGGCCAACCACTGGGAATCGATGTTCGGCGAGCTCGAGGCACGCGAGGCCTTCTGCAGCGCTGGAACCCGGGCCGCATCGATCTACGTCCACGTCCCGTTCTGCCGGAAGCTCTGCTACTACTGCGGCTGCAACATGCTCGTGACCCGGAGCGAGTCGCTCGTCGAGCGATACCTCCGGGCGCTGGAGCTGGAGCTCGATCGCGTCACCGCCCTCCTCTCCGCCCGGCCGGAGATCGTCCAGGTCCACCTGGGCGGCGGCACCCCGACGTACCTCGATCCGGACCAGCTCGCCCGCCTCGCGGACGCCATCCAGGCGCGGCTTCCCTGGAGCCCCGGCATCGAGGCCTCGATCGAGATCCACCCCGCCGTCACCAGCGTCGAGCAGATCCGCACCCTGGCCCGCCTCGGATTCAACCGGGTCAGCATGGGCGTCCAGGACTTCGACCCCACCGTCCAGAAGCGCATCAACCGCCGGCAGTCCTTCGAGGAGACCCGGGACCTCGTCCTCGAGGCCCGGATGCGAGGCTTCGTGAGCGTCAACGTCGACCTCATGTACGGCCTGCCGCTCCAGACGGTGGAACACTTCCAGCGCACGCTCGATCGGATCGAGGAGCTGCGCCCGGACCGCATCGCCCTCTTCGGCTACGCCCACGTGCCGTCGATGAAGAAGCACCAGGGGCTCTTCCGCCCCGAGGAGCTGCCCGGGACGGCAGAGCGCCTCGCGCTGCTGGAGAGCTCCGTCCAGCGCCTGCTCGCCGCCGGCTATGTCCACGTGGGGCTGGACCACTTCGCCCTGGAGGACGACGAGCTTTGCCGGGCCCGCGCCGCCGGCACCCTCCGCCGGAACTTCATGGGCTACACGACCTGCGCGGACAGCGACGTGCTCGCCTTCGGTCCATCCGCGATCTCCGAGGTGCGGGGGACCTACGTCCAGAACGCGCGCGAGGTCCACGACTGGGCGGAGATGCTCGAGAAGGGCCGCCTCCCCGCGGTGCGCGGCCACCGGCCCAGCGACGAGGACCTGGCCAGGGGTGCCCTGATCATGCGGCTCTTCTGCAGCCTGGAGGTGGACCTCGACGAGCTCCGGGCTCGCTTCCCGGGGACCCTGTGTGACCTCCGTCACGAGGAGCGGGACCTCGCCCGGCTCGAGCGCGACGGGCTGGTGCTGCGCCAGAGAGCACGGATCCGGGTCACCCCGCGAGGACAGCTCCTGCTCCGCAGCGTCGCCGCGCCGTTCGACACCTATCACCGGGCCGATGCCCGGCTACACGCCCCCGCCCTATGAGCTCCGAACCGTCCGCGCTCCTGCTGTTCCTCAAGACATTTCACGCGGTGGCGGTCATCGGCTGGATGGCAGGACAGCTCTGCATCTGGCGGCTGTACGTCCGCAGTGGGATCGGGCCCCGGGGAACGAGCCTGCAGCCAGTCCCAGGTGTCGATCGCCGTGGCCTCCACGCGATGACCACCCTGGCCGCGAGCCTCGCCCTCTTCAGTGGAGCCGGCCTGATCGCGCTGTAGCTTCCGCCAGCCCTCCCGCGCCCTTCAGCTCCTGAACGGGCTTCCCACCGTCCTGCTGATCGAAATTGTCATCAGGGTGATTCCGAGGCCGTTCGCTCGCTGAATAACCCAGGGGCCCGCTGCGTGTTGGACCTCCGCCATGCGACGGAGTAAGCCCGGTTCGCAGAGGGGAGCCAGAGCGGGGGACGGACGATGACGAGCCGTTGGAGCCGCTGGACGACGCTGCTGGTCGCCTTCGCGGGGATCGGACTGCCCTGGCTCTTCGCCCGGAAGGCTCTGGACGTGAACGATCCGGCCGCGCAGGCGGTCACCTTCCTCCCGGCGCCCTACGCGTACATCATCTGGGTGCCCATCTATGCCGGGTTCCTCGCCTTCGCGCTGTGGCAGGCCCGTCGAGCGCAGGTGGAAAACCGGCGGGTGGGGGCGATCCGGCCCTGGTTCCTGCTCAGCGCCGTCCTCAACGCGGCGTGGTTCGCTGCGGTGGCCGTCCGCCATCCGGGGTGGACCGTGCCGATCATCTTCGCCATGCTCGCCGTCGCGGTGATCATGCACCAGGCCGGCTGCATCGGCATGGCGGTGGCCGGCCCCGCGGAAGCTTGGCTCCGGGTTCCCTTCTCGCTCTACCTGGGGTGGCTCATCGTGGCCACCTTCGTCAACGTCTCCATCGAGCTGTCCCGCATCGGCTGGGACGGCTTCGGCTGGAGTCCCGTCACCTGGGGCATCCTGATGATCGTGGTCAGCTCGATCATCGGGCTCATCACCCGCTTCCGGCTGGACGACCCCATCCTCGGCGTCGCCCTGGTCTGGGGCTACCTGGCCATCGTCGTCCAGCAGCAGCAGCGGCCGCTGGTGTCGCTCTTCGCCGGGCTCGCGGCGGGGCTCGTGCTGCTGTCGCTGTTCGTCCACGACCGGCAGGCCCCCCGCTCGACGCACAGCGAGTGCGCGGAGGTCTAGGGCAGATCCTTTCCGAACCAGACGGCTCCGTGCGGGTTCTCGTTGTACCGGTGAATCGTCACGTACCCCGCCGAGCGGTAGAGCGCCGCCGCCTCGGTCAGCGGCGCCGCGGTGTCGAGGACGATCCGGAGCGCCCCGAGCGAGCCAGCCACCTCCTCCACCCCGGCGAGCAGCTTCCGCCCGAGACCGCGTCCCCGCGCCTGCCGGGCGAGGAAGAAGTGCTTCAGCTCCAGCACTCCCTCTCCGAGCGGTCGAAGGCCGGCACAGCCCACCGCGCGTCCCTCTTCCCGGGCGACCACCACCGCCGCTCGGGGGCCGCGGAAGTCCTCCGGCCACCGAGAGAGCACGTCCACCCGGGCCGGAGCGAGCCGGTCCCGCAGCTCGAGGAAGTACGCCTCGAGCAGCCGGCTCGCCTCCGGCGCATCAGGATCCACGCGTGCGACCTCCAGCGAGCTCCGCTCCATCGGGCGGACCTCAGCACGGGCCGGGCGACACAGTCTCGGCAGCACGGATCGAGAACAGCCCGCTCATCCTCCTCGTGCGGCCCGGTACGAGCCGGCGCCACCGCCGCTCCCCCTGCCCTCCCGCCGCCTCAGGCCAGCGAGTCCATCACCTCGTCCAGCACCTTCCTCGGCGGCCGGGTCCTCTCTTGAGGCAGCGTCGCCAGCGGCTCATCGGGGATGGCGAGCAGGTCGTAGAAGTTCGGCAGCTCGGTGTTCACGTAGAGCACGCCGGTCAGGACCTCCTGCTGCGCATGGGAGGTCATGATGCGAGTCACCGCCTCGATCTTGTTCCGCGGGTCGTACCCGTCCTCCAGCTTCCGGAGCTGGAGGCGTGACCCGTCGTGCATCTTCACCGAGACGGTGCTGCCGGGGTCGTAATCGACGGCGATGTTCTCGTACGAGGGAATGAACGAGAGCTCGTGGATCGGCTCCTCGTGGTCCTTCATGTACGAGTAGGACTTCGTCGACCCCTCGTGGTCGTTGAACGTCACGCAGGGAGAGATGACGTCCAGCACCGCGGTGCCCCGGTGCACCGTCGCCGCCTTGAGCATCGCCGAGAGCTGCTTCTTGTCCCCGGAGAAGCTCCGGCCGACGAACGTCGCGCCCAGCTGGATGGCGAGGAGGCAGGTGTCGATCGCCGGGAGCTGGTTCACCACCCCGGACTTCGAGGTCGAGCCCGCGTCCGCGGTGGCGCTGAACTGCCCCTTGGTCAGCCCGTACACCCCGTTGTCCTCGATGATGTAGACCAGAGGCAGGTTCCGCCGGACCAGGTGCACGAACTGCCCCACGCCGATCGAAGCGGTGTCGCCATCCCCGGAGATCCCGAGGCCGATCAGCGTGCGGTTCGCCATCAGCGCGCCGGTCGCCACGGAGGGCATGCGCCCGTGGACCGCGTTGAAGCTGTGCGCCCGGCTCATGAAGTAGGCAGGGGTCTTGGACGAGCACCCGATCCCGGAGAGCTTCGCCACCCGCTCCGGCGGGATGCCGAGCTCGTACATCGATTCCAGGATGCGCTCGCTGATGGCGTTGTGCCCGCAGCCCGCGCAGAGGGTGGTCTTGCTACCCTTGTAGTCAGCCGGGGTCAGCCCCAGACGGTTGGTCTTCTCGGCCATGGCTTACCGGCCCTCCCGGGCCACGATCTCGTCGGTCAAGCTGCGGGCATCGAGCGGTAGCCCCGGAATGTGGGCCACCGACTTGAGGCGGGTGGTCAGCTCCGCGGGAAGGTCGAGCTTGAGCAGGGCCGCGAGCTGACCGTCGCGGTTCTGCTCCACCACGTACACCCGTGGGTGCCGATCCACGAAGGCCCGCACCTCCGGCGAGAACGGGTAGGCGAGGATCCGGAGGTAGTCCGTCTTCAGGCCCTTCTCGCGGAGCATCTGATCCCGGGACTCCACCAGCGCGTGGTGGCTCGAGCCGTAGGCGATGATCCCCACTTCCGCCCCGGTGCCGTCGAGGATCGGGGCGGGAAGCTCGCGACGGGCAGTCTCCATCTTCCGCTCCAGCCGGTCGAGGTTGTTCACCCAGTCGTCGGGACGCTCCGAGTACTGAGCCTTCTCGTTGTGGCCGGTGCCGCGGGTGAAGTAGGAGGCCGCCGGGTGGTCGGTGCCGGGCAGCGTCCGGTAGGTGATGCCGTCCCCGTCGACGTCGCGGTAGCGCTCGAACCCACCCAGCCGCTGGAGGTCCTCCTTGGAGAGCACCTTGCCCCGGGCAATCGGCTTCTCCGGATAGGAGAACGGCTCCGACATCCAGTAGTTCATCCCCAGGTCGAGATCCGACATGACGAACACCGGCGTCTGGAACCGCTCGGCGATGTCGAACGCCTCCGCGCCGAACCGGAAGCACTCCTCCACCGTCCCGGGGAACAGGAGGATCTGCCGGGTGTCACCGTGGGAGAGGAAGGCGGTGGAGAGCACGTCGCCCTGCGACGTTCGCGTGGGCAACCCGGTGGAGGGCCCCACCCGCTGCACGTCCCAGATGACCGCCGGGATCTCCGCGAAGTACGCCAGTCCGGCGAACTCGGACATGAGCGAGATGCCCGGGCCGGCCGTCGACGTCATCGCCCGGGCCCCCGCCCACCCGGCTCCGATCACCATGCCCACCGCCGCCAGCTCGTCCTCGGCCTGCACGATGGCGTAGGTGCTCTTCCCGTCCGCCCCCATCCGGTAGCGCCGCATGTATCCGATCAGGGTCTCGACCAGGGAAGAGGAGGGAGTGATCGGATACCAGGTCACCACCGTCACCCCACCGAACATCGCCCCCAGGGCGCCGGCCGCGTTGCCCTCGATGATGATCTTCCCCCGGTTGGCGTCCATCCGGCGGACCTGGAAGGGGTCCTTCTTCTCCAGCGACGCCTTCGCGAAGTCGAAGCCGGCCATCGCCGCGCGCACGTTCAGCTCCGCCGCCTTGGCCTTCTTCCGGAACTGCTTGGCGATCGCCGCCTCGACCTCGCCCATCTCCATGCCGAGGAGGTGGGCCACCACCCCCACGTAGGCCATGTTCTTCAGGAGCTTCTTCAGCTTGGCGTCACTGCTGACCGGCTGGATCACCTTGTCGAACGGCACCGGGTAGAACGCCAGGTCGGAGCGGACGCTCCCGAGCTGCAGCGGCTCGTCGAACACCACCGCCGAGCCAGGGCGCAGCGACAGCACGTCTTCCCGCGCGGTCTCGGCATTCATCGCCACGAGGAGATCGACCTCCTTCTTCCGGGCGATCCACCCGTCCTTGCTCGCGCGGATGGTGTACCAGGTGGGGAGCCCCGCGATGTTCGAGGGGAAGAGGTTCTTCCCCGAGACCGGGATGCCCATCTGGAACAGCGTCCGGAGCAGCACCATGTTCGCGCTCTGCGAGCCGGACCCGTTCACGGTCGCGACCTGCAGGCTCATGTCGTTGATCACCGTCGATGCGCTCTGACTCATGGACCTCCTCGAAACCCCTGGAAGGCCTACAGTCGCACCCGGAAGGCCGGCGCGGCAACTTTCGGAGTCCCTACGGCCGCCCGCCCGAGCGCACCGTCCGGGAGTGCGGCTCCGAGCGCAGAGCGAGCTTCCGCTCGGCCCACCGCGTCGCGCCGAACACCGCGACCCAGAGCGCGAGCCCACCCGCGATGCGCGGTGCGAGCCAGCGGAGCCACGGGCCCACGCCTCGCCGCTCGCGGCTCGCCAGCCAGAGGAGCAAGCCGAGCACGGCGAGCCACATTGCGGTGGCGACTGCCCAGGCGATGGCGTCGTTGCGTTCCAGGCGGGCTCCCCGGACAGAACGTGCCACACTTCGCCCCCCCTCGCGCCACTGGCCGTGAGCACGGGTGGTCGCCACGTCCACCTCCGGACCGCGACAGCCCCGCCGTTCCCTGCAGGAATCCGCTACTGGAGCTCCGTGCCGGCCACACCCTCGAGCAGATCCAGGAGGAGGTGACCCTGGACGACGTCCGGAAGATCTGCCCCGTCTGGACGCCGGCCTCGCTCGACGAGGACTGGCGCCAGAGCGTCAAGACGCTCGTCGAGCGTTCCTTCCGCGGCGTCCGCGGCCAGGGTTGACCGCCCGGGGAACACCGTTGCCTGCACACCGGTTGCCCGAGACCGCCCGTTGTCCGATGGCTGCGAGGATGCCCTCCCGCCCCCTGCTCCTCGTCTCCGCGCTGGCCCTCGCCTGCGCCTCCGCGGATCCGCATCCCGGAGCTGCCTCGGCCGCATCCGCCGATGCCGGTCGCCCGTCCGCCGTCGCGCCCGTCGACGCCGGCCACCCGGGGATCGACCTCGCGGGGATGGATCGCTCCGTCGCGCCCGGGGACGACTTCTTCCTCCATGCCAACGGGACCTGGCTGAAGCAGGCGGAGATCCCCGGCGACAAGTCTGGCTGGGGCACGTTCAACATCCTGGCGGAGCAGGCGCTGGAGCGCACCCGTGCGCTCCTCGAGGATGCGGCGGCTTCCGCGGCGGGCCCCGGCTCCGAGGAGCGGGAGGTCGGCGACTTCTACGCCACCGCCCTCGACGAGGCCGCCGTCGAGGCACAGGCGCTCGCCCCGGTCCTGCCGCGCCTCGCGACGATCGCCGCGCTGCGCGACAAGCGCGCGCTGGCGCGTGCCCTCGGAGCGGAGCTGCGCCTCGAGGTGGACCCCCTGAACAACGCCGTCTTCCAGACCAGCCGTCTGTTCGGATTCTGGGTGGCGCCGGACCTGAACCGCGGAGTGACCCAGACCGGCTACCTCCTCCAGGGTGGGCTGGGGATGCCCGACCGCGAGTACTACCTCTCGGACAACCCGAAGATGGCGGCCACCCGCGACCGGTACCGGGCGCACGTGGCGAAGGTCCTGTCGCTGGCCGCCATCCCCGATGCCGAGGCGCGGGCCGGACGTATCCTGGACCTCGAGACCCGCATCGCCCGGGTGCACGCCAGCCGTGCCGACTCGCTCGAGGTGCGCAAGGCGAACAATCCCTGGCCGGTGGCCGAGCTCCCCCGGCGGGCCCCTGGCCTGGACTGGCCCGCCTTCCTCGCCGGAGCTCGGCTCGACCGGCAGAAGATTCTCATCGTCTGGCATCCAGCCGCGGTCCGCGGGATCGCTGCCCTGGTGAAGCAGGTGCCGCTCGCCACCTGGAAGGAGTGGATGACCTTCCACGCGGTGAATCGCCGGGGGGCGCTCCTCCCCCGGGCCTTCGTGGAGGAGAACTTCGACTTCTACGGGCGCACGCTGAGCGGCGCGCCCCAGCTCGCCGAACGCTGGAAGCGAGCCACCGCGCTCACCAGCGTCCAGCTCCCGGACGCGGTGGGCAAGCTCTATGTGGCCCGGCACTTCCCGGCCGAGTCCAAGGCCCAGGTCCAGGCGATGGTCCGGGACATCATCGCCGCCTTCGATCGGCGGATCGCCGCGCTCGACTGGATGACTCCCGAGACCAGGTCCCGCACCCGGGAGAAGGCCCGGACGCTCTACGTGGGCGTCGGCTACCCCGACCGCTGGAGGGATATCTCCGGGCTCGAGATCCGGAAGGGAGACCTCGTGGGCAACGTCGAGCGCGCCGAGCTGTTCGAGTATCGCCGCTGGGTGGCGCGCCTGGGACAGCGCGCCGACCGCACCGAGTGGGCGATGAGCGCGCAGACGGTGAACGCGATCAACCTCCCCCTGCAGAACGCGCTGAACTTCCCGGCCGCCATCCTCGAGCCGCCTTTCTTCGACCCGGGTGCTCCCTCGGCCGCCAACTACGGGGCGATCGGCACGGTCATCGGCCACGAGATCTGTCACAGCTTCGACGACCAGGGAGCGCTCTTCGACGCCGAGGGCCGCTTCCACAACTGGTGGACGCCGCAGGACTTCGCCCGCTTCGAGGAGTCGGGGACGCGGCTGGTGGCTCAGTACGACGCCTATCGACCCTTCCCCGACCTGCACGTGAACGGGAAGCTGACGCTCAGCGAGAACATCGCTGACGTCGCGGGGCTGTCCGCCACGCTCGACGCGTGGCGCGCCTCGCTCCAGGGCCGGCCCGCGCCTCAGGTGGGCGGTTTCAGCGGCGAGCAGCAGGTCTTTCTGGCCTACGCCCAGACCTGGCGGAGCAAGGTCCGCGAGCCGCTCGCGCGGCAGTACCTGGTCGCGGACGGGCACGCCCCGGACCACTATCGCGCGCTGACGGTCCGGAACGTCGATGCCTGGTACGACGCCTTCCAGGTCCGGCCGGGCCAGGCGCTCTTCCTCGCGCCGCCGGATCGGGTGCGGGTCTGGTGAGCGGCCGCTGCTTCCCACTTGAAACGCACCCGGCCTTGCACGAAGGGGAGGTATGACCCAGCGCCTCCGCTTCCTCCTGCTCCTCGCCCTCGCCCTCGGCTGCGCCTCCACCGAGGCCGGAAAGGCACCCCCGCCGGCCCCGGGCTCGCCCGGCGCGGCGACCGCGAGCGCGCCGGACGCAGGCACCCACGGGGTCGACCTCGCGGGGATGGACCGCTCGGTCCCCCCCGGCGACGATTTCTTCCTCCACGCCAACGGGACCTGGCTCAAGGAGACGGAGATCCCCTCCGACTTGAGCCGCTGGGGGACCTTCAACATCCTCGCCGAGCAGTCGATGCAGCGTGTCCGGGCCGTGCTCGAGGCGGCGGCTGACGGCAGCGCTCCCGCCGGCTCGGAGGAGCGAAAGGTGGGCGACTTCTATGCCAGCTACCTGGACGAGGCCGCCGTCGAGGCGCGCGGGCTCGAGCCGCTCCGTCCCCACCTCGCCACCATCTCCGCGCTGCGCGACCGCACCGCGCTGGCCCGGGCGCTCGGCGTGGACCTCCGCACCGACGTCGACTCGCTGAACTGCACGCACTACCACACCAGCCGGCTCTTCGGGCTCTGGGTGGCGCCGGACCTGAACCAGCCCAGCGTCTACGCCGGGTACCTGTTCCAGGGCGGTCTGGGGATGCCCGACCGCGAGTACTACCTGTCGACGAACCCGAAGATGGTCGCCACGCGCGACGGCTATCGGGCCCACGTCGCCCGGGTGCTCACGCTGGCCGGCATCGGCGATGCCGAACGGAAGGCGGCCCGCATCGTGGACCTCGAGACCCGGATCGCCCGGGTGCACGCCTCCCGCGCCGAGTCGCTGGAGGTGCGCCACGCCGCACCCTGGATGCGCACCGAGTTCGGCAAGCGGGCCCCGGGTCTGGACTGGGGCGCCTTCTTCGCCGCCGCCGGGCTCCAGCAACCCACCGTGGTGGTCTGGCAGCCAGCTGCCGTGAAGGGCCTCGCCGCCCTGGTGAAGCAGGTCCCCCTGTCCACCTGGAAGGAGTGGATGACCTTCCACGCCGTGGATCGCATGTCCCCGGTGCTCCCCCGGGCCTTCGTGGACGAGAACTTCGCCTTCTACGGCAAGGTCCTCGCCGGAACACCCGAGCTGCCCGCACGGTGGAAACGGGCCGTGGAGGCCGTCGCCGAGCTCCGCTCGAAGCAGGTCGGCTTCCGCGAGGGGGCGGGCATGGGCAACGCCGCGGGGAAGCTGTACGTGGCGCGCCACTTCCCTCCGTCGGCAAAGGGGCAGATCGAGGAGATGGTCAGGCAGATCAGCACAGCCTTCGACCAGCGCATCCAGGCCCTGGACTGGATGGCGCCGGAGACCAAGGCCCAGGCCCGGGCGAAGGTGAAGAGCCTCCGGGTGAGCGTCGGTTACCCCGACCGCTGGGTCGACTACTCGGCGCTGGAGATCTCCCGCGGAGACCTCCTGGGCAACATGGAGCGCGCGGCCCACTTCGACTACCGGCGACGGGTCGCTCTGCTCGGGAAGCCGGTGGATCGAGGCGACTGGTGCATGGAGCCCCAGACCGTCAACGCGGTCAACCTCCCGCTGCACAACGCCCTCAACTTCCCCGCGGCGATCCTCGAGCCGCCCACCTTCGATCCCCGGGCGACGGCGGCGGTGAACTATGGCGGGGTCGGCACCGTCATCGGCCACGAGGTGAGCCACAGCTTCGACGACCAGGGAGCGATGTTCGACGCCGAGGGGCGGCTCCGGAACTGGTGGACCCCAGCGGACTTCGCGAAGTTCGAGCAGTCCGGAGCGCGGCTCGTCGCCCAGTTCGACACCTACCGGCCGTTCCCCGACCTTCACGTCAACGGCAAGCTCACCCTGAGCGAGAACATCGCCGACGTGGCGGGCATCGCCGCCGCCCACGACGGCTGGCGCGCCTCGCTGGGCGGAACGGAGCCGCCAGAAGTCGGAGGACTCACCGGCGAGCAGCAGTTCTTCCTCGCCTACGCCCAGAACTGGCGGGCGAAGGTCCGCGAGCCGCTGGCGCGCCAGTACCTGCTCACCGACGGACACGCCCCGGCCCACTACCGGGCGTTCTCGGTGCGCAACGCTGACGCCTGGTACTCCGCCTTCGGAGTGAAGCCGGGCCAGGCCCTGTACCTCGCCCCCGAGGAGCGGGTCCGCGTGTGGTGAGGCTCTCCGCTAGTCCGCGCGGTTCTTCGTGAGCCGGCTGACCACCTGGGCCAGCCGCTCGCGGGCCGGCGCGCTGAAGGCCGTCTCCACCCATCGCCGCGCGTCGTGGCGCGCGGCGCGACGCACCGCCGCCGCCACCGGCCCCCGGATCGCCTCCTTGACGTCGCGGAACGCCGGCCGGGGCAACGCGGCGAGCTCCGCGGCGCGGCCTCGGGCTTGCTCCAGCAGCACGGCCTGAGGGACCACTGCCTCGATCAGACCCAGCGCCCGGGCCTCCTCCGGAGCGAGCAGTCGCCCCTCCAGCGCGACTGGTCCCAGGGAGGCCGGCGTCACCTGGCAGCGGAGCGTCTCCAGCACCACCGCGGGCAGGCCGAGGCCGATCTGCACCTCGTTGAGGCCGATGCGGTAGTCGCCGGCCGCGGCGAGCCGCACGTCGGCCTGCATCGCGAGCACGCATCCGCCGGCGATGGCGTGACCGTTGATGGCGGCCACCACCGGCACCGGCAAGGTGAACACGCGGAGCATCACCTCGGAGAAGCGCCGGATGAAGCGCTCCAGCCCGGGGCGGTCGAGCGCGGTCAGCTCCGGCAGGTCCAGCCCCGCGGAGAACGCGCTGCCCTCCCCGGTCAGCACCAGGGCGCTGGCGCCCGAGGCGGTGACGGCATCGAGCTGGGCCGAGAGCCGGTCGAGGAACGCCGAGCCGATCGCGTTGGCCTTGCCGGCCCGCATCGGCAGGACGGCCACCTCGCCTGAGGTCTGGATGTCCATGTCCCCACTACATCGTGAGCCCGCCGTCCACGTCCACCGTGCGGCCGTTGAAGTACTCGCACTCGATGCAGAACTTGATCGCCAGCCAGATGTCCTCCGGCTCGCCGATGCGCCCCGTGGGGATGGCCGAGACCAGGGCCTCGCGCGCCCGGGGGTTCATCGACCGGGTCATCGGGGTGTCGATCATCCCCGGCGCCACCGCGGTGGCCCGGATCCCGAAGGGGCCGAAGTCCCGAGCCCAGGTGAAGGTGTTCGCCGCCAGCGCCGCCTTGGCGGCGACGTAGTTCGACTGCCCGCGGTTCCCGTGCCGGGCGATGCTCGACATGCTCACCACCACCCCGGGGCGGGTGCCGGTCTCGACCATCTTCCGCACCGCCTCGCGGACCAGCAGCGTGGCCCCGGTGAGGTTCACCGCCAGCACCGCGTCCCACTGCTCCTTGGGAAGCACCGTCACTGCGCCCGTGTGCCGGTCCTTCTTCACCAGGAGCCCGTCCCGGAGGATCCCGGCGTTGTTCAGCACCGTGTTCAGCCCACCCATCGCGCCCTGCGCCCACTCGACGAAGCCACGCACCTCCGACTCCTGGGAGACGTCGAGCGCCCGGGCGTGGAGCTTGCCGCTGATCCCCCGCGCCAGCTCCATCGTGTCCGCCAGACCCTGGGGATTCACGTCGCCGATGGCGACCTGCGCGCCCGACTGGCAGAGCCGGAGCGCGAAATGGCGACCCAGCCCCTGGGCGCCGCCCGAGACGATGCACTTCACCGACGCGAGATTCATGGTGAGCTGGCTCCCCTCCCGGAGCTGGCGGAACCCCCCACTGTAAGGCCTCGGCCCGACGCGAGGACAGACGTTTCGGAGCGGCTGGCCTAGGCTGAAGACCGCCCATGCGCCGACTCGTCCTGGTGGCCTTCGCCCCGGGTGCTCGAGGGCGAGCGGCACAAGGCGGGGCGGCTTCTCGGCGTCAGCCCCGAAGCCTCCCGCGGCGGTGGTCGAGGCCGCGCTCTCCGCCCAGCTCGCGGCGCATGACCCGGGCAAGCTGAACGGGCTCGCGCCCGACCTCCGGCGCGTGGTGCTGGAGCGGCGCGAGGCGCTCCGGCGCGCGCGTGATTTCCTGCTGGGCAAGTCTCCGGCCGGAAGCGCACCTCAGCAGTGAGTCCGCAGCACGCTCACCAGCTCGCGCACGCCGGGCGGCTTGCGCAGCACCGACACCGCGTCCAGCCCGTGGGCGTGATGGTCGGCGTCCTGGTACGCCGAGAGCACCACCACTGGAATCGAGGCGAGCCGGGGGTCGCGCCGCTGCGCCTCCCGGAAGCTGGCTCCGTCCATGACCGGCATCATCAGGTCCAGGAGGATGACGCAGGGGAGCTCGGCGGCACGGAGGAGGAAGGCCAGCGCCTCGGAGCCATCTCTCGCTCCCACCGCTTGGAACCCATGATCCTCGAGGATCTCGATGAGGGCCTGGCGGATGTCGAGATCGTCCTCGACCACCAGCACGGTGTGGCTCATCGAGTGACTCCCGTGGGCAGCGCCCGCGGCAACCGGATGACGAAGTGTGCGCCCTTCGGACGCGGCCGGGTGAGGCGGATGTCCCCCCCGTGCGCCTCGACGATCTGTCGGGCGACGTAGAGCCCCAGCCCCAGTCCGCCGAAGTTTCGCCTCGAGGTCGCCCGCTCGAACCGGAGGAAGATCCGATCCCACTCCGACTCGGGGATGCCCGGCCCTCCGTCGGACACGGTGAGCGTCACCTCCTTCTCGTTCCCGCTCAGCACGATGTCCACCGGAGTCCCGGCGGCGTACTTCAACGCATTGACCAGGAGGTTGGTGACCACCTGCTCGATGCGCAGCCGGTCCCAGCGGCCCTCCAGAACTCCGTCGGAGCGAAGGCTGACCACCGACCCAGCGCGGAGCGCGTGCTCCCGGAAACGCTCGACAACCTCCTGGACCGCCGCCGTGAGATCGAACTGGCTGGGGCTGAGGGTGAGGCTCCCGCTGGTGATCCGCGACACGTCCATGAGCGTGTCCACGAGGGTGACCAGCCGCTCTCCGCTCCGGCAGGCCCGCTCGATCTTCGCCCGGACCCGGGGATCGATCCCATCGGGGCGCTCGAGCAGGGCCTGGAGCTGGAGCTGCACGGCGCTGAGCGGCGTCCGCAGCTCGTGGGCGGCGATGGAGAGGAACTCGTCGCGGAGACGAACCGCCTCCTCGGCGTGCGCGAGCCGGAGCTGCTCCTCCTGCGCCCGGAGGCGCTCGGTGAGGTCGCGGGTCACCTTGGCGAAGCCCGTCAGCCGTCCACGGTCGTCGACGAGGGCGGTGATCACCACGTCCGCCCAGAAGCGCGTCCCGTCCTTGCGGACCCGCCAGCCCTCGCTCTCCACTCGGCCCTCGCGAACGGCCTGCGCGAGCAGCGTCGCCGGGAGCCCGCGGGAGAGATCCTCCGGCGTGTAGAACCTCGACATGTGCTGACCGATGATCTCGTCGGCTCTGTAGCCCTTGGCCCGCTCGGCTCCGGCGTTCCAGGTCTCGACGTTCCCGGAGGGATCGAGCATGAAGATCGCGTAGTCCTTGACGCTGGAGACGAGCGCACGGAAGCGCTCCTCGACGGAGCGAGGGCCCGCCGCATCCGACGGCTCGGGATCGGGAAGGCTCGCCGTGTCCGACGGGGAGGAGGTCATCCGGGCGTCAATTTGCTGAGCCTGGCACCGAACAGCCCCCCAGGCTCGTTTTCCAGCGGTTCGTGCGTTCAGTCCCCGGCAGAAGGCTGTCGACTCACGCTGCGCGTCAACACTCCCGGGGCCCGGGACGCCGCGCCCGCCGAGGTCAGAAACGGATCCGGGTGCGGGACTACTTGCTGCTCTTCGCCCGCCCGGACAGCTGCCGGAGGTAGGCCACCACCGACTTGATGTCTCCAGCCGAGAGCTTGGTCGCCGGCATGTCCTTGGACAGCCCCTTCGACGGACCTCCCTCGGTGATGACCGCCGCGAGAAAGTCGTCCGAGCGCTTGGGGAGGACCGCGGGGTCGGTGAAGTTCGGGGGCTTGGTGGTGAAGTACGCCGCGTCGTCGCCGTCGCCCTTGCCCGTGCCCCCGTGGCAGCTCGCGCATTCGCGATCGTAGACGACCTTCCCCGCCGCCGCGTCGGGCTTCGCCGCCCCTGCCGCCAGGCCACCGGCGAGGACTGCCGCCAGCGCGACAGGCCGCGTCGTGCTCCGGACCCGCATCGGGACACCCTCCCCCGGGAGCCCGGGACGGGCGACCCGTGGCGGCGAGCCTATCCCGCTCCGCGACCGGCTACGGGCGCGCGGTGGGCTTTCCGGCGTCCTTCCATCCCTTCAGGCCAGGGGCCAGGACCGCCACCCGGGTGTATCCCGCCTCGACCGCCCGACCGGCGGCCGTGTGCGAGGCCGTTCAAAGCCGGCTCGAGCAGTAGAAGACCAGCGGGGCCTTCTTGTCCGCCGGCAGCTCCTTGCTCGGGTCGTACCCGTCGGACGAGCTCAGCAGCTTCGCCCCGGGGATGACCCCGTTCTTCTCCCGGAACTCCGGGTCGTTGGCGTCGAGCAGGGTCGGTGGGGACTTCGGGTCCTTCTGCATCGACTCGAGGTCGGACATCTCGATCATCCGGAACTTTTCCCGAGATTCCGCGGCCACGGCCAGGCCGGTGGCGAGCAGGACACCCAGGGCGAGCAGAGGGACGCACGTCATGATGGTCAGGCGGACCTAGTCGGCCCGGACCCCTGCGACAAGGTGCTTCCGTCCCGCGCACGGCGCCTCGGAAATGACCCACCCCGTGCCCGCGCGACTGTCCTGCGGAACAGCTGGAGGGCAGCCGAGCCTTCGCTAGAGTTGTCGACAAGGTGACCTCCTCTTGGGTCCGTCGGCTCCCCGCGCTGCTCCTCGCCGCGTGTGCGGGATGCGGCGTCGCTGCCCCGGAGATCACCGCCGCGGCAAGCTGCAACCTGGAGACCGTCCCGGTGCTGATCGAGGAGGGCGTCACGCCGCGCGACTCACCGGCGATCACCTGCCTGACCTACGCCTCCGCCCTCGAGGACTACCGCGACACCTTCGTGGAGTGGTGGGGCCCCGTGGCGCTGCAGGATGAGCAGTGGACGGTCCGGGTGCGCGCAGGCGCCGCGGTGGATGCGGCGGGACACACCGGAATCACCTACCACCACTCCAGGGTCGTCGACGTCGCCGAGGAGGCTCTGGAGACCTTTCCTCACGAGCTCCGTCACGTGCAGCTGGGGCGGGGCTCCGACGACCACAATGGCTGGTGCAGCAGCTTCGCGCCATGGGAGGAACAGGTGCTCGGGATCAACGAGCGGACCTACCTCGGTTGCGAGCGGTGAGCGCGGCTCACCCGATGGTCCCGACAACCGTGACCGGCGCGCTGGCGTGGCCGTTGGCGGTGACGAAGTTCCGGACGATGGCACCCGAGCCGCCGACGCCGAGGGCGGCGAAGATGACTCCGGCGAGGACGAGGCCCAGCGACCGATTGTGACGGCTGGCGGAGAAGAGGGCGGCGGTGTTCATGGCGAGCTCCTTTGGAGAGGCGAGACGCCCTCTCCCCAGTGCATGGCCGTTGCCAGCCCGGAACCCAGGAACTCCAGACACTTGGATCCGAGCGTGTTGCGCCGCCGGTGACGGCCGGCCGGGGAGTGTCGCGGCCGGGGTTGCACCCACCTGGCAGCAGGCGCCCCGCAGCTGTGAGACGCCTGCTCAGGCCGCCAGGAGCGCGATCGCGATCGCGATGAGCACGCCCATCAGGCTCTCCCCGGCGATGAACCCGCTCGCCACCGGGGTGACGGTGGCGTCCACCTCGGGAGGCCGCCGGCGCCGCACCAGCTCGGCCGCGAGCGCGCCGATGAAGAAGGCCAGCGAGTTGGCGAAGGGGATCATGAAGGAGACTCCCACCGCGGTCGGCGATGGGATGAAGGCCCGCAGCCTCCGCGGAGCGAACCGCTCGAGCATCGCGAGCACTACGCCGACGACCAGCCCGACCATGATGCCCTGCCGCGCCGCCGGGTGGAGCTGCGACGCGCCCTCCGACAGCAGGCGGGAGACGCTCGCCCAGACCTGCACTCCCGGCGCCGGGAAGTGCTGGGAGCCGAGCACGTCCGCGCTCGGGACGAGGAGGTTGAAGGCGGGGACGACGGCCACCGCTCCGGCCACCGCGCCGAAGAGCTGGCCGATCAGCTGCTGCCGCGGCTTGGCCCCGAGGAGCCAGCCCGACTTGAGGTCGGTGAGCAGATCCGCCGCATGGAGTCCCACGCCCGCGGTGACGTTCGCCCCGGTGATGTTCGGGAGCAGCTGGCCCGGGAGCGCCGCGCCGTAGACCAGCTGGGTCACGGGGCCGAGCGCCTTGCTGGGCGTCACGTCGGTCTCGCCCGTCACCCGGGAGGCGACCACCCCGAGTAGCACCGCGAGCGGCAGCGCCAGGAGCGCTGCCCAGACCGGGAACCCGAACAGCGTCACCATCAGGGCGACGATGATCGGCCCGAGCACCAGGTACGCCATCCCGAACCAGGTGAGCGGAGCCTCGACCGCCGCCATCGGGTCCGCGGCCGAGCCCCGGCGCGCGCCTCGCCGGAACACGCTCAGGAGCCCCGAGAGGGCGCGGACCACGGTCCGCCACTGGAACCCGAAGGCGAGAAGCCCCGAGGCGATCATCAGCGCCGCCCCCGGCCACAGAGACCAGCCGAGGAGCGAGCGGAAGTTGACCGCCCCGAACACTCCCCGATCGTGCATCCAGGGGGCGAGCACGCAGAAGTTCAGGAGGCCGCCGAGGAGCATCGACCACCCGGTGCGGAACCCGAGCAGCGCCCCGCCACCGATGAGGAGCACGCTCCAGTCGAAGCTGACCGTCCACTGGGATGCCGGGAAACCCCGCAAGGTGAAGGGGAACCCGGTGGAGGCGGGCACGTGCACCGGCAACCACCGCAGGTCCCGGACGAAGGCGAGCGCGGCCCCGAAGGCCGCGGCCCAGCCGAGCTTCCGCGCGCGGCGCACGGCCTCGCCGCCCTCGCCGTGGAGCGCGTGCAGCGTCTCGGCGGTGGCGGTCCCGGTGGGGAACGGCAGCCCCTCGACGTTGATCAGCTGCCGCTTGATCGGCACGGCGGTGAAGACCCCCAGCATGGCGATCACCGCCAGCCAGGCCATCATTGCCACCGGCTCCGGGCGGAGACCGGTCAGGAGGAGCAGGGCACCCATCGCCGGGAGGTTCCCCCCGCCGGTCATGAACCCCGCCGAGGACGCCACCGATCCCATCGCGTTGTTCTCGAGGATCCCGAACTCGCGCCGGACCAGCCCGAGCGCCCTGCCCAGCCGGAACAGGGCGAAGGCCATGACGCAGGCGGTGATCGTGACCCCGAAGCTCCAGCCAGCCTTGAGGACGACGTAGAGGTTCGAGAGGCACATCAGCGCGCCGAGCAGCATGCCGACCACCACCGCGCGCACCGTGAGCTGCGGGACGCCCGGCCGGTACACCGTGCGCAGCCACCGCTGCTCGGGGTCCTCGACCGGGGACGGGCCGGGGGGCGAACTCAGCTCGGAAGGTGCGGTGGCCATCACTGCGTCTGCGGCACGAACCGATAGTCGACGTCGAGCGTGACGGTGACCGACGCATCATCCACGAGGAGGACGCGTCCCACAATCGCGTCGCCGCGCTCGTTGAGCTCCGGTGGGCCCCGCCATGATCGGGCTGTGCCAGCTCAGCCGCGGGTCACGCCCGTCGGTGGCCAATCGGGCGTCAGCAGTCAGCCGCCCCAATGGCGCGTCGAGGACGAGGGCGCTGCCGGGGCTGCGGCGCCGGTGGAGACAGCCGTCGGAGAAGCTTCTCTTGGTACTCGGCCGCCGCACCGGGCCTCGCTGCGCAGCGCCGGGCACGATGGTGGGCGCTCTCGCTGCGCACGTACAGGGCGACGGCATCGAGCTGCCCGTCGCGGAGCACCTCGCTCACCCGGTACACCCGGGGGAGCCACGACGCCCAGCGGAACGAGCGGACGATGAAGACGCCCCCGAGCCCGCGGTAGAGCAGACGGCTCGCCACGATGCCCGGGCCGAAGGCGTCCGGGTTCGCCGCGATGACGTTGTCGATGGTGAGGAATCGAGTGACCGTCATCCGCACAGCCTCCTCCATCGCGCACGCCCACTGCCAGCACGATCAGCCGACTCAGACCGGGGTCGCTGGCGTCCATGGAGCGACCACGTGGACGGGAGAAAATGAAAGCCCCGGGGGCGCCGGGGCTTCGAGGAGCGGGAAAAGGGATTTGAACCCTCGACCCTCGCCTTGGCAAGGCGATGCTCTACCACTGAGCTATTCCCGCACTGGACGACGCTGGCCTGTTACCAACCGCCGCCCCCGGGGGTCAAGCCGCCCGCGGATGGGGCATCTCCGCCAGCCATGGTAGATGCGACCGATGGCCTCTTCCGGGGGGAACCCACCCGTGCCCGTTCGTCCTTCGTTTCTCGCCACGACCGTCCTCGTCCTGCTCCTCGGCTGCGGAGGTTCCGACGGGCCTGGACTGCAGGACGGCGGAGGCGGTGGAGGGGGAGGAGGCGGCGGAGGGGGCGGAGGGACGACCGTCTCCGGCTCGGTGCTCGATGGCTTCGGTCAACCTCTGGCCAATCGCACCGTGCTCATCGGCCCGGGCTCGGCCACCACCGGCGCCAACGGCCAGTTCACCATCTCCGGGGTCACCACTCCCTACGACCTGATCATCCTCGAGCCGTCACCGGCGAGGGTGGCGACGGTCTACGCTCAGCTCACCCGGACCGATCCGAAGCTGCTCGACCTTGCTGCCGGTACCCAGCCGACCCGGAGCGCCACCCTGGGAGGGGGCATCGTGGGAGGCGACGCGCTTCCCACGCCCTCGGGCGAGCTGACCGCCGTGAGCTACGGCGCCCCGGAGATCTCGACCGGTGCCTACGTGGAGGCCACCCCGTACTCCTTTCCAGTCGCCTGGTCCGGCGCCAGCACCATCACCGGTACCGTGCACGGCCTGCAGTGGACCGTCGACGCGAACGGCACCGTCACCGGCTACCGCTCGCACGGGGTGCAGACCGGGGTCGCCCTCACCAGCGGAGGCACGGTGAGCAACGCCGACCTCATGCTCGCCGCGGTCCTGACCGACCCGATCTCGACGACCATCTCCGCACCCGCGGGCCACGAGATCCTGGAGCGGGACGTGTACGTGACCTTCGACGATCTGGCGTACTTCCCGGTGAGCCTGGACGGCCTGGACGCGGGCACCCTCACGGTCCCGGTGCCCTCCGGCATCGGCGCGAAGGCCATCGTCAGCGCCACCGCCCTCACCGGCGACGGCACCTCGTTCACCACGGCGCAGATCACCGGCGTGAATCCGGGCACGACCGGCGCCGTGCTCACCCTGCCCTCGCCCGCGATCGCCACTGCCCCCGCCGATGGCGCGACCGGAGTGGACACCAGCACCGAGTTGGTGTGGACCCCGGTCGCCGGGGGAATCCACGTCCTCGTGCTGAGCGGCGCCGCGAACGATCCGACTTACCTCATCGCCAGCGGAGGCACGCACGCCCGCATCCCCGACCTCAGTGCACACGGGCTCGGCCTCCCCTCCGCCCATCCGTACGACTTCCAGCTTTTCGCCGTCGGTCCCTACGCCAGCATCGACGCCTTCGCCGAGACCGGGACCTTCCCCCGTGAGGGCGTCGGTTTCCAGACGCAGACCTTCACGAGCTTCACCACGAGGTGAGCCGGGCGGTCTTCAGGCCTCCGCCGACCCGCCGCCCTGGCCTCGCCGGGCCAGCATCTGCAGGAAGCCGCGGAAGTAGACGCCCGCGCTCCAGAGGCTGAACACCACGCTCAGGTAGGTCAGCACCTGGCCCACGGCGTTGAAGCTCACCGGACCGCGCCAGACCCACAGGTCCAGCTCGTGCCGGTAGTGCACCAGCAGGGCGATGATCCCCACCAGCTGGAGGGCGGTCTTCCACTTCCCCTCCTGCCCCGCGGCGATGACCATCCCCTCGCTGGCGGCGATCTGCCGCAGACCGGTGACCACCAGCTCGCGCGACAGCAGGAGGATGGCCACCCAGGCCGGGAAGCGCCCGAGCCGGACCAGCATCACCATCGCCGCGAGGACGATCAGCTTGTCGGCGAGCGGGTCGAGGAACTTGCCGATGACGGTGACCAGCCCCATCCGCCGGGCGAGCCAGCCGTCCACCACGTCGGTGATCGCCGCCACGGCGAACAGCGCCCCGGCCAGGAGCGAGGCCAGGGGGCTCGCCTGGTACGCCAGGTAGATGAAGAGCGGGATGATGAGGATCCGGCCGAAGGTCAGGAGGTTCGGGACGTTCCAGAACTCCTTCAGCAGCACCCCGGGCGGCCGGCGCTCGCGGCCGGCACGAGGCCGCCGGCGCCTCCGCCGCACTGGCCGCTCTTCCGGGGGCCGGTTCACGGTCCCGGGCTTACCCCACGTGCGCCCGGGTTGGCGACGAGCAACCGAGGGGAAGTAGCCTCTCGCCGTCATGCGTCGTACCGGGGCACTGCTGGTCCTCGTCGCGCTCGGAGCTGCCGCCGAGGCCCCGAGTGACGCCGCGGTCGAGCTCTCCCAGCTTCGTGAGTCCGCCCGCGAGGCGCTGAGCACCAGCTGCGGGCGCTGTCACGACCGCACACGCTCCACCGCACGGCCCGCGGCGCTCCGGATCTTCGATCTCCACGAGCGGGACTGGTCGGCACGCGTGACCGACGTGCAGATGGACCACATGGTGGAGCGTTTCGAGGGCTTCCGGATGCCGCAAGCGGACCGGGTCGCCGTCACCCGCTTCCTGGATGCCGAGCGCGCAAGCCGCGCGGCGCTCGCAACTCCCCCGGTGGACGCCGCCGCCGCGCGCTGAATCCTTCCGGCGTTGCCGGGGGCGCTAGGTCGTCCCCGCCGGAACGCAGAGCAGGGCCACCCCCTCGCCCGACAGCTCCACCGCGGGGGCAGGGGTTCCCTCCGGGCCTTCCCAGCCGAGCGCCACCACGCGCGGGCTCAGCTGGCCCTGCCACCCCACCCAGTGCTGGAGCGGAACGGTGACCGGCGCGTCGTGCCGCACCTCGGTGGAGCGCAGCGGGCCGGGAAGCGCGAGCAGCACCTGCCCTACCCCGCTCAGGTGGACGAGGTCGAGGTCGGGGGCCACCTCGCTCGGGACCCGCCCGTTCTCGAACATCACCGGCTCCTCGAAGCCGAACACCCAGTCCTCGCGGAGGTAGACGCTCTCGTCCCCGAGGTCGACGGCGAGGAAGGTCCTCCCCATCACCCCGAGCCAGGCCGTCCCGGTTCCCACCAGCCGGTGCATGCGTACCGGGCCCCAGCCGAACGGCTTGTCGGTCACCCGGCCGCGGAAGCGCTTGAACTCGGCCCGCGCCTCGATGAGCCCGGTCCAGCCCAGGAGCCCGGCGGTGCGCACCAGCACCTCGCCCCGGACCTCCACCCGGACCGCTTCGGGCGTGACGGTGAAGGTGCGGCTCCCGTCTCCGGGCAGCTTCCCCGCGACGGTGGTGAGCTCGGTGGGCCGCACCACCGGGTGCGCCGGCTCCTCCGCGGCGGCGCGCACGCCCGTCGGGGGCGAAGCGTTCGACGGCGGCGCTCTCGGGGGGGCCGCGGGCGGGAACTGCTGGACGGGTGCGGGCGAGGGCGCCTCCCGGGCCGGCGCGGGCTCGCTGGCGGCGGCCGCGGCCTCACCGTTTCCGAAGCTGGGAAGCGGCGCCGCGGGCACCGGCGGCGCCGGTGGGACCGTCTCGGTGAGCGGGATCGGCGTGGCCGGCCTGCCCGCGAGGTCCGAGACCGAGACCACCGGGAGCTCCTGGGTGATCCCCGTGATCTTCGACTCGGCGGGCGGGGGCGCGGGCCGCGGCGGCACGGGCACCGGACGCGCCTCGGCAGCGAGGGCCTTGGCCATCTTCTCCGCCATGGCCTCCGAACCGGCCTTCACGAAGTGCTCGCGTGCCCGGCCGTACTGCCCGGCCTGCGCGAGCGCGAGGCCGAGATAGTTGTGCGCCTTGAGATGTCCGGGCGACAGCTCGACCGCGGTCTCGAACTCGCGAACCGCCCGGGTGAGCTGGTTGGACTTGAGGTACACGAGGCCGAGGTTGACCCGGAGCGTCGGGTCGGTGCCGTTCTCGCGCACCAGCGCCTCGTACACCTCGGCGGCGCGGCCGAAATCGCCGAGCTTGAAGTAGGCGAGCCCGAGCAGGTTCTTCGCCTTCTCGTCGGCCGGGCGCATCTGGTAGGCGCGCTCGAGGTGATCGCGCGCCTCGTTCACCTGCCCCTGCTGGAGCAGCTCGCCCCCGCGGTAGAGCGCCTCGAGGAAGACCGCGTCGCTGGCCTCCGCCGGGTTCACCGCCACGACGCCGGCTCCACCTGCGAGGTCATCGCCCCCTCCTGCTTGTACTGGAAGTACAGCGCCAGGACCTTCTGCACATAGGCCCGGGTCTCCTCGAACGGAGGGATCTGGTTCCCGTACTTCCGCACCGCGTCCGGCCCGGCGTTGTACGCGGCCACGATCGTCTCCATCTGGCCGTCGAACTCGTTGGCCAGCACGCGCAGGTAGCGTACGCCGCCGAAGATGTTCTGCCGCGCGTCGAAGATGTCCCGCACGTACATCTCCGAGGCGGTGCCTGGCATGAGCTGCATCAGCCCCGAGGCGCCCTTCCGGGAGAGCGCGTGGGGATCGAAGTTGCTCTCCGCATGGGCCACGGCCCGCACCAGCGGCAGCGGGATGTTGTACTTGCGCGCCGCCTCGGTCATCCATTCCAGATAGAGCGAGGGAGCGATGACCGAGCGCGCCGGCGCCTCGCTCGGACGCGGTGCCTGGCGGAACGACGAGCCGCCCAGTCGCCGCGCCTTCACCCCCGAGGGCGGCACGTTGGTGTAGACGATGGTGCCGTCCTTCTCGCGGTAGGTGTAGATGGCGCTCGCGCGCGCGGACGGAGCCGCGAGTAGCGCGAGCAGGAGCACGGGGACGAGACGCATCGGGAGGAGCCGGGCTCCCGACTCTACTGAACCCGCCGCCGGAACCTCAAGAAATGGCCTTGTTTCCGCCGGGTTGAGAGCGTTACACGACGGGCCCATGCCCCAGCGGTTCGACTTCCTGGTGCTCGGCGGCGGCGTGGCCGGCCTGTCGTTCGCCCTCGAGGCCGCACAGCGCGGATCGGTGGCGGTGCTCACCAAGCGCAGCCGCTCCGAGAGCAACACCATGTATGCCCAAGGGGGAGTGGCCGCCGTCCTCTCCGAGCGGGACAGCTTCGAGCAGCACGTGGCGGACACGGTGGACGCCGGGGCGGGTCTGAACAACCCCGAGGCGGTGTCGGTCACGGTGCGCGAGGGACCGGAGCGCATCCGCGAGCTGGCCGCCCTGGGCGCACATTTCGACACCCGGCCCAACGGGGAGCTCGACCTCGGCCGTGAGGGGGGGCACACCCGGCGCCGCATCGTCCACGCCGGGGACATCACCGGCCGGGAGATCGAACGGGCCCTCCTCGCCGCCTGCGACGACCGGCCCCAGATCCAGTTCTTCTCCGACTCGGCGGCGATCGACCTCATCCTCGACCGGCGCAGCCCGCACGGTCAGCCGCGATGCCTCGGCGCCTACGTGCTCCTTCCCACCGGGGAGATCGAGACCTTCCTCGCGAAGGTGACGGTGCTGGCCACCGGAGGCGCGGGGAAGGTCTACCTGTACACCACGAACCCCGACGTCGCGACCGGCGACGGGGTGGCCATGGCCTACCGGGCGGGCGCGCGCATCGCCAACATGGAGTTCTACCAGTTCCACCCCACCTGCCTCTTCAGCCCCGAGGCGAAGAACTTCCTCATCTCCGAGGCGCTGCGCGGGGAGGGCGGCAAGCTGCGGCTGCGCAACGGCGCGCCATTCATGCAGCGGTACGACGCGCGCGGCGAGCTCGCTCCACGCGACATCGTGGCCCGGGCCATCGACTCGGAGCTCAAGCGCAGCGGCGACGACTTCGTGCTCCTGGACATGACCCACCTCGGACGGGCCTTCCTGATCGAGCGCTTCCCCAACATCTACGAGACCTGCAAGGCGTTCGGCATCGACATGGCGGTACAGCCCATCCCGGTGGTGCCCGCGGCCCATTACCAGTGCGGCGGCGTGTCCACCGACCTCGGTGGCCGCACCAGCGTGCCGGGACTCTTCGCCGTCGGCGAGGTGGCGCAGACCGGGCTCCACGGCGCCAACCGGCTCGCCTCGAACTCCCTCCTCGAGGGCCTGGTCTTCGGCCACCGGGCGGCGCAGGTCGCGGCCGAGGAGCTGGGCGGCAAGGCACAGGCCGAGGAGGTCCCTCCCTGGGACCCCGGGGCCGCGGTGGACCCCAACGAGGCGGTGCTCGTCACCCACAACTGGGAAGAGGTCCGCCGTCTGATGTGGAACTACGTGGGCATCGTCCGCACCGACAAGCGCCTGATGCGTGCCCGGCGCCGCCTGGATCTGCTCCGCGAGGAGATCCGGGACTACTACTGGCGATTCAAGGTGACCCGCGACGTCATCGAGCTGCGGAACATCGCCGACATCGCGCACCTCATCGTCGAGTGCGCCAGCCGCCGCAAGGAGAGCCGTGGGCTCCACTACACGCTCGACTACCCCAACCGCGACGACCACAACTGGAACAAGGACACCGTTGTCCAGCGCGAGCTCTGAAGCGGTGGAACCCACTCCGACTCCGCCGCCGGTGCCGGTCCCCCGGCCGCCGCTCCCACTGTTCTCGTGGATCTTCCTCGGGGTCTGCGTGCTGGTGTTCCTGCCCCACGCGGTCCAGGGCGAGCCGCCGGACCGCCTCCTCCTCTACGGGCCGGCCATCGCCGCCGGGGAGTGGTGGCGCGTGCTCACCTCGAACGTCGAGCACGTCACCCCGATGCACATCCTGATGAATGGCCTGAGCATCTTCAGCTTCGGCCCGGTGGTGGAGCGGCAGATCGGCACGGCGCGCCTGATGGTGGTGTCGGTGATCGCCGGCCTCCTGTCCTCCGCCGCGGCGCTCGGGTTCATGTGGCACTACCCGAGCGCCGGGGCCTCCGGCGTCATCGCGGGGTGGCTGGGGCTCGCCCTCCCCATCTCCGACGGGCGCGCGCGGAAGGTGCTGGTCCAGTGGACCATCCTCCTGGTCCTGGTCAGCCTCGTTCCCCGAGTGAGCTGGGCCGCGCACCTGGGCGGCTTCGTCGCAGGGCTGGTGTGCGGCCTCGTGATTCGCGCGGGGTACCGCACGCACCCGGCACAGGCGTTCCGCACCTTCGACCGGCTCGCGCTTCCCTTCCTCGTGCTCGCCGCACTGGCAGTGGTCCTGGTGATGCGCATGCACGCGGGCGCCGGCCTCGACATGACTCCAGGTGCCTTCGGCGTCGGCCCCGGGAGCCGCCCGGCGTGAGTCGCGCCTTCCACGTCTGCGTCTTCTGCGGGGCGCGCACCGGCAACGCTCCCGTCCACGTCGAGTCCGCGCGAGCGCTCGGCCGGCGCATCGGCGAGCGCGGGCTGGCCCTCGTGTACGGAGGGGCGCGGGTCGGGCTCATGGGAGCCCTGGCCGACGCGGCGCTCGCGGCAGGAGCTCCCGTGGTCGGCGTGCTCCCGCGCGCGCTTTCCAGCGTCGAGGTGGCCCACTCCGGGCTCACCGAGCTGGTCCTGGTGGACGGGCTCCATGCCCGCAAGGCACGGATGACCGCCGAGAGCGACGCCTTCGTCGCCCTGCCCGGCGGCTTCGGCACGCTCGACGAGCTGTTCGAGGCGCTCACCTGGGCCCAGCTCGGCCTGCACACCCGGCCCCTGGGGCTGCTCAACGTGGACGGGTTCTGGGATCCGCTGGTGGCCGCCATCGACCGCCAGGTCGCCGACGGCTTCGTCACCGAATCGGACCGGGCACGGCTCTCGGTGGAGGCCACGCCGGACGCGCTGCTCGACGCGCTGGGCGCGCCCGGCGGCTAGCCCTCCGGCTCGAGCGCGCCATCGGCGGTGACGCATCTCGACCGCACGCCCCGCGCTCGAGCCGCTGGAGCGGGTGTGGGTGGTCACGGACGAGCCCCCCGAGACGTTCCCCGGTACGCTGTAGCTCCCGGGGAACATTCGTCCCCGGCCGGCCGTTCCGTCGGAGGCCAGGCAAGAGCGAGGGAGGAGCGGCGCGCGCATGTCGACGCACGGGAGCCCCGTCCAGCGGCGACCCTTGCTCCGTGCGCTGGCGGTCTCGCTGCTGCTGCACGCCGCTCTTCTGCTGTGGCTCCTCCGGTCGGTTCACCCCCCGAAGCTCCCGCCCCCCCGGCCGGCCACCCGCATCACTCTCCGCCCGCTGCCCCCGCGGCCGGCCCCGGACCGGGCCGGACCGCATCCGCCCCCGGCGCCGCATCGATCCGTCGCGCCCTCCCCGCCCGGCACCGCGTCTCGTCCCTCGATCGGCGACGGACCGCCCGTGCCGCCCTCGCCCACGAGTCCCTCACCCGCGACCCCGCCGCGGGCGCCGCCTCCGGACGCGCCCATCCAGCTGTTTCCCGGCGGCGCGGTCGCCCGCGGCGCAGGACCGGTTCCGCCCGGAGACTCGGGCGCGTCGACCGCCCCCGACCGTCCCGATAGCCCCGAGGTGGAAGGAAAACGGGTGCTCGAGCGGGTGGAGACGATGCGCCGGGACGGCCTCGCCGAGCGCCTCGTCGCCACCGGGGTGGACGATTACTTCAAGGAGTACCGGCGCGCGCTCCAGTCTCACATGGGCCCCCCTCCACCGGGCGGCGGCCCGAAGCACGGAGACCTCACCCCGGGGCAGCGGTGGATCAACGCCTGGCTCGCCGCTCTGGAGGAGGCCAACTCCTCGCGCGATCCACCGAAGGGCGAGCGCATGCCCGCCCGCGACGTGCAGGACGTGACCGGTCGGATGGAGGAGTTCGTCGCCAACCAGCTCGGGCCCATGGCCGTCCAGCCGAGCTTCGCCGCCCAGCGACTCATCCAGCGGGCCTCCTCCGGGGAGCCGGTGGCGGTGCTGCGCATCGTGCAGCGCGCCGACGGGAGCATCGCCTCGACCGAGCTCGTGGCCTCGAGCGGGGACAAGGTGTTCGACGCGTACGTGGTGGAGCACGCAGCGCTGGCGCTCGCGGCGGTCCCCCCTCCCCCGGCGCGTCAGGGTGCGGGCCTGCATCCGGACGGGACCCGGACCGAGTGGGCCTTCTACCGCGCCGGAGCGGGCTGCGGCGTGCTCCTCCTCCGCGTCTACTGACTCTGGTGGCCGCGCGTCGCCGTCAGCGCGGCGCCGGAGGCGACGGCGGAACTGCAGAGGCCGGCGGCGAGGACGGCGCGGCGGCGGTGCGCGTCTCCACCTGGAACGCCATCTCCACCTGTCCTTGCGTCGAGGACATGCGGAACAACAGCGCACGGGTGGTGGGCGCCACCAGCGGCCGTCCGGCGACGGCCACCGGGAAGCGCACCGTGTACATGGTCCAGAAGTCGCCCAGGTACGGGTAATACGCTCGCAGGTCCTGGTTGGCGCGCCCCACTCGCCGGACCGCGAGCGGAGTGACCTCGCCTTGATCGGTGGCGAGACTGAGCCGCCAGATGGTGTTCTTCGAGTCGAAGTCGTCGAACCGGCGGTCGACGATGCTCACCCCGAACACCAGCTCGTGCACCTGCGCGGCCTCGGCCCGCTCCCGGGCCAGCGCCTCGTCGAGCTTCGGCTCCGGCCAGGTCTGGAACAGGGCCTGGCGCCGGACGCGCGCCTCCCGGAACTCCGCGCTCTGGTAGGTGGCCGCGCAGAACAGCTGCGTGTCGATGCCCGAGTACACCTCCCGGTGCTCGGTGACCCGGGACAGCGCCTCCTGGTAGCTCGCCTCGGCCTTGCGGTCCGGGACCTCCGCCCCCGGCTCACCGATGGCCGGCGGCACCGCGGCACATCCGCCGGCGGCCACTGCGAGAAGCAGCGGCGCGACCCTCACGGCAGGAAGTCGCTCCGGGTGAAGAGGGTCGACAGTCCGTACCCCTTCTGGGTGACCGCCTCCCGACCGCCCTCCAGCCGATCCACCAGCGCGAAGACGCAGCGCACGCGAAGGCCGGCCGCCTCCACCCGCTCGATCGCCTTGAGCGTGCTGGCCCCGGTGGTGACCACGTCCTCCACCACCGCGACCTCGGCCCGATCGCCGATGAGGCTGCGCCCCTCGATCCACTCGCCGGTGCCGTGGCCCTTCGGCTCCTTGCGGACGATGAAGGCGGGGATGGGCGATCCGGCGAGGTAGCTGGTGTAGCTGACCGCCGAGGCGAGCGGGTCCGCCCCCAGGGTGAGCCCGCCCACCGCGGCGGCGGCGGGCGCGAGTCGCTGGATGTCCCGCCACAGGAGCCGCCCCACCAGGAAGTGACCCTCGGCGGTGAGCACCGTTCGCTTGCAGTCGATGTAGAAGTCGCTCTCCTTCCCCGAGGAGAGCGTCACCCGGCGCTTCTCGAACGACAGCTGGGTCAGCAGCTCGAGCAGCCGCGCGCGGTCCCGGTCCAGGGGCATGGGGTCAGGACTCCTCATGGTCGAAGTACGCCACCAGCTCGGCCGCGTAGCGCAGCTGCTGGAGCAGCTCGGCCCGGCGGCCGGGCTCCAGAGCGTCGAACACCGGGGCGAGCAAGGACAGGTCCTGGTTCAGCTCGGCCATGCGAGCGGTGAGCTCGGCGGCCAGCTCGTCGGCGTCGACCTCCTGCTCCGCGCCCTCCACCGACTCGGGCGCGAGCGCGTCGTCCGTCTCCCGCGCCCGTCCGAGCATGTCCCGCGCGGCCGCCGAGAGCCGGCCCTCCTGCTCGAGTCTCGCCTCGAGATCTGCCAGCTCCTCGGGCGTGGGCGAGGCCGCATGGAGGACCCCGGCCAGGGCCACCAGCAGCGCGTCCTCGTCCGACAGGCTCGCATGCACGCGCGCCAGCACCGACGTGCGGCGCAGGAACCGGAGCGCGGCCACGCGCCGGAAGCCCGAGACCAGCTGGAAACGGTCGCTGCCTTCGCGACGGCGCACGTCCACCGGAAAGGCCTGTCCCAGCCGCGCCAGGTCCATCGCCAGCCGGCCCACGTCTCCGCCCGGGCGAAGCTGGAAGGTGTCGTCCTCGTCCAGCCGCTCGAGGGGCACGAGCCGCTCCTCCACCTCCGGCGGACGCTCCAGCCGTGGGGTGGGCGCCGGCTCCACCCGCGGAGGGAGTGTGGGCATGGCGGTGTCCGCGGCGACGGCACCGTCCGCGTCGATGGCCTCCGGGCTGGAGGGCGCCGTGCCCGGTCCATCGTCGGGCCCGGCACGCTCCTCGGAGGATTCCGAGCTCATCTCGTCGTGCTCGCGCGTCTCCATGGACCTCGTCGGCACGCTACCCCGGGCGGGGGCCCTCCGGGAACGTGCCCGAGGGTCACTTCTTCTTCTTCAGCACGACCTTCTTCTTGGCCCCGGCGGCTACCACCGGCGGCGCGGGAGGCGCCGGCGGTGCTGGACGGGCGGTCTCGGCGCGGACGATGCCCGGCATGCCTCCGGGCTTCCTCGCCGGAACGGTCGCACCGGTGTTGCCCGGACGGGCGGCGGCCGCGGCCGGGCGCGGAGGCGGCGCGGGCAGGCTCCGCACCGTGGGACGCAGCTGGGCCCGCGGGGTGGTGCGCTCGGGGAGGCTCCGGCCGGGCGGTAGCTCGCCCATGTCGACACGGCCGCGGAAGCTCGCCCCGTCGATGATGATGACCCGCGGTGCGCGGATGTCGCCCACCATCCGGCCTTCCTGGGTGAGCTCCACGCTCTCGGTGGCCTGGATGTTCCCCACCACCACTCCACTCACCACGGCGTTCTTGACCGTGACGTTGGCCTTCACCACCCCGGACGGCTCGACGATGAGGGTCTTGGTGAGGGAAAGCTCACCCTCGACCCGTCCGCGGACCGTGAGGTCCTCGTCACCGGTGAGCTTGCCGTTGATGAGGATGGATGGGCCGATGACCGTGTTGCCGCTCGTGACGAGATCCTTGGCGGCCATGGGTCAGCGTTCCTTCACGTCCATGTCGACGTTGCCCTTGAAACTCGCGCCGTCGGCGATGAGGATGCGCGGCGCCTTCACGTCCCCCACCACGCGGCAGTCGGCCTTGAGCTCGACCTTGTCGGTGGCCTGGATGTTCCCGGTGACGCGGCCGGCGATCTCCACGTTCTGGGTCTCGATGTCGGCCTCCACCACGCCGGAGCCCTCGACGAAGAGGCTCTCGCGCAGGGAGATCTTCCCCTTCACGGTGCCCTGGATGACGAGGTCCTCGTCGCCCGAGATCTCCCCGTCGATGACGATGCTGGATCCGATGACCGTGTTCGCCACGTTGTGTTCCGTCCTTCCCGTGTCCGTTCCGGCGTGCCTCGGGGGCGGTTTGAACCTGTTTCGGCGCTCGCTCCGGCGCCCTCACGCCCGCTGAGCGCTAGATGTCCTCGGGCAGCTTGACGTCCATCTCGATGGAGCCGTTGAACACCGCGCCGTCCTCGATGACCACCCGGGGGGCCTTGATGTCCCCCGCAACCTTCGCCGACGCGGAGATGGCCACCCGGGAGCTCGCGTCGATGTTGCCGCTGGCCTCGCCGTTGATGGTCAGCTCGTCCGCACGGATATCGGCCTGCACCCGGCCCGTGTTCTCGATGGTGAGGTGATTCTTCAGGGCGATCTGCCCCTCGACCCGGCCCTCGATGACCAGGTTCCCGCCGCCGGTGAGGTTCCCCCGGATGACGATGCCCTTCCCGATGACTCCGACCTGATCGGCTTGTGCCATCAATGCCCCTGTCGTCGAAAACCGTACGCTAGAGATGCTCTGAGATCCAGCGAGAGGTTTCGGCGTACACGTCCTCCTTGCCGAGCTCGTTGAAGATCTCGTGTCGCATGGACGGCCACTCCCGGAGCCGCCTGTCGGGTGTGGTCAGCGTCTCGAACCACCGGCGCGACACCGCCGCGGAGGCGAGACGGTCCTCGCCGGGCAGCATCAGCAGCACTGGAATCCGGAGCCGCGCCCCGGCGGCCAGCACCTCGCCCTGCACGCGGGTGTGCTCGGTGAACCAGCGCGGCGTTGCCTTGCGGCCATAGAGCGGGTCCCGATCGGTGCTCTGCTGCCATGTCTCGTCCCGGCTCAGGTCCGCCGAGGAGATGCCGGTGGGGATGGGAGCGTCGGGGAGGAGGCGCGAGAGCAGCACGGCCGGCGCGGTCTTCCACGCCGGGGGCGTGAAGGCGAGACCGAGGTAGGGCGCGGAGAGGACCAGCCCACGCACTCCCAGGGTGCGCGCGGTCTCCGCGCCGGCGCCGGCCAGCCACCCGAGGGTGATGAGCGCCCCGTGGCTGTGGGCGACGAGGAAGATCGGCAGCCCACCGGCGAGCGCATGGGAGGAGCGGACGAAGGCCTCGAGCTCCCGGGCGTACTCGGAGAAATCGCGGACCGCGCCGCGGGCACCGTCGCTCCGGCCGTGGCCGCGGACGTCGTAGGCGTGCACGGCGAACCGCTCGGCGAGCATCGCGTCGCGGAAGGTGCGATAGCGGCCGAGGTGGTCCCCGTATCCGTGCACCAGGACGATGTGCGCGCGCGCCCCGTCCGGCACGTCGCGCTCGAACCACAGACGCGTGCCGTCCGGCGCCGAGAAGTGGCCTTCCTGGTGGTGGTTCATGGGGGAGAAGACGGCCCCTGGGAAACGTCTCCGCGGGGCGGGAATCATGCCCGGGAGATCTGACGAAGGTCCACCGGAAGTCACGTCGGTCTGCTTTCCGGGTTTGCCGAGGCGCTCAGCGGTCCGCGACCGGCGAGGTGAGCGCCTTGAGCTTCCGTTCCACCACCGCGCTCCGCTCGCGCGCCGTGGGATCGTCGGCGGTGCGCATCGCCTCCAGTGCCCGCCGGTAGGCCCCGACCGCGGCGTCCCTCCGGCTCGCTCCGCCGTACGCGTCGCCGAGGTGCTCGAGGATGGTGGGCTCGTCGGGCTCGAGCTCCGCGGCGCGCTCCAGCGTGCTCGCCGCGCGCACCACGTCCCCCCGCCGGAACTGCACCCAGCCCAGCGAGTCGAGGTAGGCGCCGCTCTCGGGATGGATGCCCAGGGCCCGGCGCACGAGCCGCTCCGCCTCCTCGAGCTGCTCGCCGTGCTCGGCCAGGGTGTACCCGATGAAGTTCAGCGCGGCGGCGTTCCGGGGATTCACCTCCAGGAGCTCGCGCATCCGGGTCAGCGCCTGCTGCGTGTCGCCGCTCCGCTCCAGCACCGTGCCCAGCGCGTAGAGCAGCTCCTCGTCCCGGGGGTGCGCCTTCAGGGCCTCGGTGAGCACCGCCACCGCCTCGGCGTGTGCCCCGGTCCGGGAGAAGATCTGCGAGAGAGCGGTGACCAGCTCGGTGCTGCCCGAGGCGCGGATGCGTGCCTGGAGGAACTGCTCGGCCCGGCCGGCCTCGCCGATCGCCTCGAGCACCGCGGCGTGGCCGGCCTCGAGTGCCACGTCGCCCGGCGCCTGCTTCAGCGCCTCGGAGGTGACCCGCTCCGCCCGCGCGGGCTCCCCGGCCCGGGCCAGCGCGAGGCCCCGCTGCACGACCGCGTCCTTCCACCCCGGGGCCCCGACCGGCACCTGCGCGTACGCACGGGCGGCGTCCGCCCAGCGTCCGATCTTCCCTTGCACGAGCCCCAGCGCGAGCAGCAGGCGTGGATCGTCGCTCCCGGCCCTCGCCTGCTCCAGGACCCGGATGGCGGGAACGGGCTTCCCTGCCGAGAGCCAGGTCAGGGCGATCCGCAGCGACTGCTCCGGTCCGAGATCCAGCGAGGCCAGCCGGTCCAGGTACGCCCGCGCGCGCGCCTCCGCCCCGGAGCGGAGCGCCAGCCGGCCCGCGCGCAGGAGCACCTCGCGCGCATCCGGGTCGCGCTCCAGCGCCCGGGCGTACGCGGCGTCCGCCTCCGCCGGGCGGCCCAGCGCCTCCAGCGCCTCGCCGAGGGCCCCCTGCGCCTCGGCGTCCCCGGGGTCGATCTGCACCGTCCGTTCGAGCAGGACACGGGCAGTCTCGTGCTCACCGCGGTCGAGCAACGCCATTCCGAGGCGCCTCAGACCGGTGGTGTCGCGGTTCAGGTCGGCCAGGGCCTGCACCGTCCGCACCGCATCCTGCGGGTGACCCGATTCGAGCGACATCTCCGCCAGGAGCAGGTACGGCTCCTGCTCCCGGGGAGCGAGCTTCCGCACCCGCTCGAGCACCTCGCGCGCCCGCTGCGGCCGCTCGGTCTCGAAGAGCAGCCGCCCGAGGAAGAGCAGCGCCGGAACATGGTCCGGCTTCCGCTCGAGGAGCCCGCGCACGGTGGTCTCGCCTCGGGCCGGGGCGCCGGAGCGGGCCTGCGCCTCGGCGAGGGCCAGAACCAGCTCGGCGCGGCCAGGGTCGGAGGCGAGCGCGAGCCGGAGCTGCTCCACGCTCCGGGCGTGCTCCCCCTGCAGCGCGAGGAGCCGGGCGCGGAGGAAGTGGGCATACGCCGAGGCGGACGAGTAGTCGTCGGTGGGCGCTGCCATGGCCTCCTGCATCGCCGAGACATCCACCCGGGGATGCGCCGGCGAGGCGCCCAGGAGGACGAGAGCAGCGAGGGCAGAGGCGAGCACGACGGGAAGTCCGGGGACCTCGAAGCCTAGCAGGCACCCCCGGGGGGTTGCCCGTCACCCCCGGCAGGAAACGTCAGCCCGCCGGCTGGCGCTCGAGGAGGTGGTCCAGCACCGCCTCCGGGAGCTCGCGTCCGGGCACCTCGGCGACCTCCACGTGGCACTTCAGGCTGGTGGAGGCGTGGAGGTCGGATTCCACGCGGCCGAACACCGCCATGGCCTGCTCGGAGGTGCACTCGGGAAGGAGCGCCGCGAAGGTGCCCTGCCCGAGGTGGGCGAGCACGTCCGGCTGCCGGAGGCGCTCGCGCATCCGCGCGGCCACGGTCCGCAAGAGCTCCGGCTGGACCGCGTCCGTCCGGGCCACCGCCAGCGACAGCGGCCGGCCGTAGCGCCGGGCTCGCGCCGCCTCCTGGGTGAGCCGCGCGACCAGCCCGCGCCGGTCGAGCAATCCCGTCTCGGCGTCCGCCACGCCCACCGTCGTGGCCTCCGCCTCCGGCGCGGCGGCGCGGCGCTTGTTGACCGAAAGGGCGCGCTCGGCCCTCTGGAGGAGCTCGGAGGCATGGAACGGCTTGGCCAGGTAGTCGACCGCGCCGAGATTCAGGGCCCGCACCCGGTCGGCGACTCCCACCTGCGCCGACACCAGGATCACCGGGATGTCAGCGGTGTCGCTCGAGGCCTTGAGCGAGAGGACGGCATCGAGCCCGTCGAGGTGGGGGAGGAACACGTCCATCACCACCAGGTCGGGGTGGAGCGCGTGCACCTTCGCCACGCCCTCGCGCCCGTCGCGGGCCACTTCCACCCGGTACCGCTTGCGGAGGATGCCCTCCAGCACGGCGGCGATGTCCGGTTCGTCCTCGACGATGAGCACGCGCGGCTGCTGCTCGTCGCCCAGCGCCTGAAGCTTGGGGACCACCTTCCGGTCGTCCTGGGCGAGGGGGAGGGTGAAGACGAAGGCGCAGCCGCCGTCGGCCGGGCGCTCGGCCCAGATCTCCCCGCCATGCAGCTCGACGAACTCCTTGCAGATGGCCAGCCCGAGGCCGGTCCCCCCGGGACCGTGGCGGTACCGGTCGAACACGAGATGCATCTGCTCCTCGGGCATCCCGGGGCCGTCGTCCTGGACGACCACCTTCACCACCGGGCCGTCGGGCCGGGGGAGCACCTCGCCCTCGACAAGGACGGTGCCGTTCTTCGCCGCGTGCTCGAGGCCGTTGGTGATCAGGTTCTGGAGCACCTCGCGGAGCTTCAGCTCGTCTCCCATCACCGGCAGCCGCTCGGGGGCGTGGGCCTTGAGCGTCACCCCTCGCTCGGCGGCGAGGATCTCCAGCTCGAACGCGCAGTCGCGCGCCACGCGGCTCACGTCCAGGAGCTGCACGTCGAGCGCGACCCGGGTTTGCTCTCCCTTCCCTCGGTCGAGGAGCGACTCGACCATCTTCAGGATCTTCCGCGACTGCCGGACAATGGCCTCGGCGGAGGTCCGGAGGTCGCCGGGGAGATTCGCGTCCTCCAGCATCCGGCCATGCCCGAGCGTGACCTGAAGCGGTGCCCGGAGGTCGTGGCTGATGATGGCGATCAGCTCGTCCTTGAAGCGGGCCAGCTCGCGGAGCCGCCGGTTGGCCTCGGTCAGCTCCCGGTAGCGCTCGACGTAGGCGAGCTCGAGGTCGTCGCGCTTCCTCTGGACCGAGGCGTGCAGCTTCGCGTTCCGGACCGAGTTCGCGAGGGCGGCCGCGACCGCCTTGGCGAACTCCTGCTCTTCCGGGCCGAAGGCCCCTCGCCTCCTGGACAGGCGAAGGAACAGAGCTCCCACCAGGTCGTCCTGGCTGATCAGGGGCTGGACCAGGATGCTCTGCACCGCGAGGGGGGCGATGGCGGGCATCACGTCGGCCATCAGGGGGTCCACCAGCGCGTCCTCGATGTAGGTCGCCTCGCGGGTCTGCAGCGATCGTCGGAGTTCCGGGTACTTGGACAGGTCGATGGTGATGGGTCGGTAGTCGTCGCGCTCCCGGGTGGCCATGACGACCGCCTCGGTGGAGCTGGGCGAGTCCACCAGGACGACCGAGCACCGGTCGGTGGGGAGAACCTGGCTCACCTTCTCGACCGCGATCTTGAGGATCTTCTCCAGCTCGAGGGATGAGGTCGCCGCCTGGGTGATGTCCAGGAGCATCGCCATGCGCTCGGCGATGCGACGTTCGCGGTCCCCTGCCGTCTCCGGCGATCGCGCGAGGGCCGGCGTGGAACTCTCCCCGTTCATCTGAGCTCCAATTTTCCTAGATTTTCTCGGCACTGACCAGCGCTCCGTCAGGGAGTCCTCACCGACACCGATGGGGCGGTCGGGCCGTCTCCAGGGAGCCCGGGCCACCAGGAGAATTTCGCGATTTCCGGCCGGGCCATGAACCGGGGATTCCAGGGCGCCGACGGGCACGAGCCCGAGCTGCTCCATGCATGCACGCACCCGCGCCACCGCCTCGGCTCGCACCGCGTCATCGCGCACCACCCCGCCCTTCCCCACCTGTTCCCGCCCCGCCTCGAATTGCGGCTTCACCAGGGCCACCGTCACCCCGCCCGGGACCAGGAGCGGAACCGTCGCCGGGAGAACCAACGTGAGTGAGATGAAGCTCACGTCTAGCACCAGGACAGCGACCGGCTCGGGGAGGTCGGATGGGCCCAGGTGACGCGCATTCACCCCCTCGCGGAGGACGACCCGCGGGTCGCTCCGCAGGCGGGCGTGCAGCTGACCGCGGCCGACGTCGAGCGCGTACACCTTCGAGGCGCCGGCCTGGAGGAGGCAGTCGGTGAAGCCTCCGGTGCTCGCCCCGACGTCCGCACAGACCGCGCTCCGGACGTCGAGCTGAAAGTGCCTCAGGGCCGCCTCGAGCTTCAGCCCGCCTCGGGAGACGTAGGGCATGGGCTCGCCCTTGAGGCGAACCTCGGCGTCGGTGGAGACGCGGGTCCCGGGCTTGTCGACGCGCTGATCGTCGACCACCACCTGGCCGGCGAGCACGAGGGCCTGGGCCCGGGCGCGGGTGGGCGCGAGGCCGAGGTCGACCAGGAGCACGTCGAGGCGCTCCTTCTTCGGACGGATGGTCGGGGACGCTCGGTCGGTCACGACGCGGGGGGTCTTAGCGCTTCGGGGCGTCAGGCTCGATGTGAGGGCAGGTCCGAGGCGGCGTGCTTGCTTGCTTCGCCGGAGCGCAGGGACGGTCCGGGCCGACCGGACATGTGACGTCGAGCACTACCGGGGGCCAGCGACGAGCGAGCGCACGGCGCTGGCGATGCCCTCTGGCGAGAGACCCAGGGCGCGGCGCTGCGCGCGCGCGTCCCCGTGCGGCACCGGGGCGTCGGGGAGCCCGAGCGTCCTCACCCGGGCCGTCAGCCCGCGCGCCGCGAGCAGCTCGAGCACCGCGCTGCCCAGGCCGCCATGGGTCGTCCCCTCCTCCACCGTCACGACGTTCCCCGTGGCACAGGCCTGGAGCACCTTCTCGACGTCGAGCGGCGCGAGCGCCAGCACGTCGAGCACCGCCGTCGGGAAGTCGAGCGACGCGGCCGCCTCGAGCGCCGCGAGCCCGAGCGGCCCCAGCGTGACGATCGCCGCGACCGCACCGTCCGGGCGCCGGAGCCAGCGCGCACCGCTCACCGGCCCCGGCTCGACGTGGATCGACGCCGGGGTGGTCGGGAGCGTCCCGCGGGGGAACCGGAACGCCGCCGGCCCGGGCCCGGACAGCGCCGTCGCCAGCACCGCGTCCACGTCCTCTGCCAGTGTCGGCACGTAGAGCCGCAGCCCGGGGAGCGGCCGCAGAAAGGCCAGGTCGTACGTGCCCTGGTGCGTCGCCCCGTCCGCGCCGACCAGCCCGGCACGATCGATGGCGAGGGTGACCGGCAGCCCCGGCAGCGCCACGTCGTGGATGAGCTGGTCCAGCGCGCGCTGGAGGAAGGTGCTGTAGATGCACACCACCGGCCGCATCCCCCGCGCGGCGAGCCCGGCAGCCAGCGTCACCGCGTGCTGCTCGGCGATGCCCGCGTCGTGCACCCGGGGCCCGAAGCGCCGGACGAGTCCGGTGAGCGAGGAGCCCTCCAGCATCGCGGGCGTCACCACCACCACCCGCGGGTCTCGCTCCATCGCCCGGCCGAGCGCGTCGGCCACCGCGTCGGACCAGGTGGGCTGCCCGTGGCGGCTGCGAACCAGCTTCCCGTCGCGCATCTCGTACGGGCCCATCGCGTGGCCGCGGGTGGCGACGTCCGCCTCGGCCTCGGCGAGCCCCCGCCCCTTCTCGGTCCGGACGTGGACCAGCACCGGCCGGCGGCTCCGGCGCGCCTCGGTCAGCGCCGGAAGGAGCTCGCCCAGCTCGTGCCCGTTCACCGGACCGAGGTAGGTGAAGCCCAGCGCCTCGAAGAAGGTCCGCGCCCCTGGGCCGGCCAGCATCCGGGCCACCGCGCCCACGTTGGCGGAGATCGACATTCCGTTGTCGTTCAGCACCACCACCAGCGGCAGCCCGCTGGCACCCGCGTCGTTCAGCCCCTCGAAGGTCAGCCCCCCGGTGAGCGCGCCGTCGCCGACGATGGCCACCGCCCGGCCGGGCGCTCCGGTCCGTGCGCGCGCCTGTGCCATGCCCAGCGCCACGCTCACCGAGGTGCAGGCGTGGCCGGCGGGGAAGGCGTCGAAGGGGCTCTCGCGGGGATCGAGGAACGGCGCGACCCCGCCCTCCTGCCGGAGGGTGTGCATCCGGGGCGCGCGGCCGGTGAGCAGCTTGTGCGCGTAGGCCTGGTGTCCCACGTCGAAGACCAGGTCGTCCTCGGGAGCGTGGAACACCCGGTGGAGCCCGACGATGAGCTCCACCGCGCCCAGCGAGGCGCCGAGATGCCCGCCCACCTGGCCGCAGATGGAGATGATCTCCTCCCGGAGCTCGGCGCACAGCGCGGGTAGCTCGTGCTCCGGCAGCGCGCGCACGTCCCTGGGGGAGAGGACGTGCCCGAGCAGCCTCACGTGCTGCGCTCCACGCTGTAGCGAGCCAGGGCGGCGAGCGGCCCCGGGGTGGGCTCGAGCGCCTTCACCGCGCCGAGCGCCTCGTCGACGAGGGCCCGGGCCTTCGCCCGCGACCCCTCCAGGCCAAGAACCGCAGGATAGGTGTGGCGCCCAGCCGCGGCGTCCGCGCCGGTGGGTTTGCCCATGGCCTCGGCGGACGAGATGACGTCGAGCACGTCGTCGGCGATCTGGAAGGCGAGCCCCACCGCGTCGCCGTACCGCTCGGCCGCGGCGACCTGGGACGCGGTCCCTCCCTCGGCCACCACCCCCAGCGTGCACGCCGCGCGGAGGAGCGCTCCGGTCTTCGCCCGGTGCAGTCGCGTGAGGTAGCCCTCCTCGGCCGGACGGTCCTCGGCGATGTCCAGCACCTGGCCACCCACCATGCCCACCGCACCGGCGGCCTGGGCCAGCCGGGAGACCAGCTCGGCGCGCCGCGGCTCGGGGCCGGTGCCGAGCAGGGCGAAGGCCTCGGTCAGCAGCGCGTCACCCGTGAGGATGGCCATCGCCTCGCCGAAGACCTTGTGGCTGGTCGGCCTGCCACGGCGGAGGTCGTCGTCGTCCATCGCCGGGAGGTCGTCGTGCACCAGACTGTAGGTGTGGATGTACTCCAGCGCGCAGGCGGCATCCTCGGCGGCAGCTCCGGGCGGGCCGCCCCGCACCGCCTCGGCGAAGGCGAGGCAGAGCAGCGGCCGGAGCCGCTTCCCGCCGGCCAGGAGCGAGTACTCCATCGCCTCCACCAGCGGCCTCGGCGCCGCCTCGAGCCGCCGCAGCCGATCGGCGAGCAGCGCCTCGACACGCGCACCCCGGGCCTGGAGCCACGGCTCGAGCTGGAAAGCGCTCATCGCGTCACCTTCCTCCGGAACGGCGGTCGACCAGCTCGCGCATCCGGCCCAGGAGCGCCTCGAAGTCGATGGGCTTGGTGAAGTAGCCGTCGGCGCCGGAGGCCAGCCCCGCCTCGACGTCGGCGCGGGCCTTCCGCGCGGAGACGAAGAGGACCGGAAGACTCCGGAACTGCTCATTGCGCCGGACCGCACGGCAGAGCTCGAAACCATCGATCCACGACATGTTCACGTCGAGGAGCAGGATGTCCGGCCGGTGAACGTGGAGGCTGGAGATGAGCTTCACCCCGTTGGCTGCCTGGGTGACCTGGTAGCCCTCGAGCTCCAGCGCCATCGCCAGCATCTCGCGGGTGTCCCGATCGTCGTCAACGATGATCGCCGAGCGGCGAGAAGGACCGTCAGAACGGGATGTCGTCATCGTCGGTGGCCGCCGGGGCAGGCTTCGACGGCGCGCCCCGGACGGTTTCGAGTGGGACGGTCCGGTCCCCGCCCTTGTGCTCCAGAAGCTCCTGCACGCGGCGCTCGGCCTGCTGGAGGAGCGCCTCGCCGCGCTTCACCAGCTGGATGCCCTTCTCGAATTCCTCGAGCGAGTCCTCGAGGGTGAGCTCTCGGCCCTCGAGCTTCTTGACCACCTCCTCGAGACGGTCCACGACGTCGCTGTAGCGCTCGTTGGGCGGTTCTTCTGGCGTGGCCACGGGTTACAGCGTCTACCGCCGGTGCGGCCGAGGCGCAACCGCCGCGACGGACGTCCGCCTCAGTTCCCTTTTGCGTCCCCGCCGCCGGGCTTCACCCGGGTGATGGTGGCCTCCGCCTCGTCGCAGGAGGAGAGCGAAGCGCACCCCGGTGGCGCCCAGCGGACCCGGACCGCCGCCCCCGGCTGGAGCTCGGCGACCCGGCGGACCAGGTGACCGTCATCCGCGCGGTAGACCACCGCGTAGCCCCGGGCCATCACCCGGAGGGGACTGAGCCCGTCCAGCCGGCCGGCATGCATCTGGAGCGCACCCTTCGAGGTCGCGAGGCGCGCCTGCGCGGCCCGCACGAGCCGGGCGCGGGCCTCGGCGATGAGCGCGCTCGCCATCGAGAATCGGCGACTGCCGTGCTGCCGCAGACGGGCGGTGAGACCCTCCAGACGCGCGCGGGCCCGGGCGACGTCCACGTCCGGAGCCCGCCGCTCCAGCCGCTGGCGCATCGAGCCCAGCGCGGCCGCCTCCATCGACAGCCGGGCACGCTGCACCTCGGCGAGCCGCCACCGGAGCCGATCGATGCGCGCGCGGCGCTCGCCCAGGAGCGCCTCGGGCCGGAAGCGCTCCAGCCGCCCGCGGACCTCCATCAGCCGCGCGCGCTCCCCGCGAAGACGCTCGGTCCACAACCGGCCGAGCGCCCGCTCGTGCTCGATGAGCACGTGCCGGTGGCGGGTCACCTCCTGCCGCGGGTCGCGAAGCCGCCGCTCCTGCTGCCGCAGCAGCTCCCGGGAATGAGCCATGGCGCTCCCGACGGCCTGGCGGAGCTGGGTGCGCGCGGTGCGAAGGTCGTCGAGGAGCGCCTCGAGCTCGGGGGCCAGGAGCTCGGCGGCGGCGCTCGGCGTGGGGGCACGGGCGTCGGCGACGAAGTCGGCGATGGTGAAGTCCACCTCGTGCCCGACGGCCGAGACCACCGGCACCGGGCTCGCGGCGATGGCGCGGGCCACCGCCTCCTCGTTGAAGGTCCAGAGGTCCTCGGCGCTGCCGCCGCCGCGGGTGACGACGATGACGTCCACGTCCGTCCGGGCCAGGCGCTGGAGCGCGCGCACCACCTCGTCCGCGGCGCCGGGCCCCTGCACCCGGGCGTGACAGAGGAGAACCGAGAGACGCGGATGACGCCGGTGCAGGACCCGCAGGAAGTCGTGCAGCGCCGCGCCGGAGCGGCTGGTCACCACGCCGATGCGCCAGGGGAGGAACGGCAAGGGCCTCGGCGGCCGCAGCCGCTTCTCGCCCATCAGGCCCTCGGCGGTCAGCCGGTCCCGCAGCTGGGCGAAGGCGATGGCCAGCGCGCCGGCGCCCGAGGGCTCGATGCGCTGGACGATGAGGTTGTACTGGCCGGCCTTCTCGTAGACGTCGAGGTTGCCCTCGGCGATGACCTCCATCCCCTCCTCCAGCCGGAACCGGAGGCGCTGGACCACGCTGGCCCAGATCTTCACGTCGATGGAGGCGCCGGCGTCCTTGAGCTTGAAGAAGAGGTGCCCGCTGGCGTGAAGCCCGCGGAAGTTGCTGACCTCTCCGCGCACCAGCACTCGCCGGAACCCTTCCATCAGCACGCCCTTCACTGCCTGGGTGAGCTGGGTGACGGTGAGGACGACGCGCTCCGGTGGCCGCACGAGCGGCGTCGACGCGGGGGTGTCGATCCGGACCACCTCGGTGGTGGAGCTCCACCGGACCGCCGCGCCTCGCTCGCGGGGGCGCGCCGGGGCGAGGTCCACCCGCACCGTCTCCCGGCTGACCGCGAGCTCGGTCCGCGCCTCGGGCTCCAGCGCTTCGGCCTCGGGCCGGCCCCGCGACGGCCGCGCTGCGCCGGTGCCAGCCATCTCCAGCCACGGAGGGGGCTCGAGCTCCGGCGGTGGCTCGGGACGAGACTCGCCGAGCTGCGAGGTCGCCGGAGCGAGCTCCGTGCTCCGCACGGGCTCCGGCGGCGCCTCGACGGTGGGGCCCGACGGAATCTGGCCCGGTCGTGGCGCCGCCGGAGCGAAGAGGTCCCCCTGCAGCGTCGAGGGCGAGGACGGAACGAGGCTCTTGACCTTCTTCACGGGCACGGGACGGGCAGCTCCAGCTGCTGGAGTATGCCGTGGGACTGACGCGCGCCGCTGCCCCATCTCCAGGGCACTGGCGCGCCGCCGACCGGAGCTGGGTCCTCCGTACCAGGGTCAGGCCCGGGAAGCACGCGGTTGCGCGCCGCGAGCCGGGCCGGCGGTCAGCGCTCCGACCCGGTCGGCAGCTGGACGGAGAAGCCGCGGGCGAGCTCGGAGGCCCGCTTCGCTTCCGCGGTGCCCGGGAACTCGCGGCTCACCATCGAGCAGGTGAGCACGGCATCCGGCCCCAGCTCGAGCGAGGCCTCGATCTCGCACTTCTCCATGAGCAGCGCCTTGCGCTGGTCGCCCCGGGCGGTCTCCAGCTGCCGGCGAATCTCCGCCAGCCGGGCCTGCTTCTCGGGTGAGCCTGCGCCCATGCGCATGGACTGCATCGGAGGGACCGGCTTCGACGCGCTCTTCGCGGGCGGGCTGGCCGCCGGGGCCGAGACCGCGTCCGCGGCTGCAGCGGCCTTGTCCTCGGTCGCCGCGTTCTCCGGCCGGGCAGCGGCAGCGACCGGAGGCCTGGCCGCGACCGCCGCGGGCGGGCTCGACGGAGCCGAGGAGGGGCGGTTCGCGGTGCCCTCGTCCGCGCGCTCCGTGGCCGAGCGCTTCTTCGCTGCTCCCGCCGTCGACTCCGCCGTCATCGCACCGGTGCCGCCCACGGGGGACGAGCCCGCGACAGCCGCCTTCCCGCCGGCGCTCCCGAGGGCACCGGCCAGCTCGCCGGGTGCCGATCGAGCACCGGCCTCGTGGTCAGAGGGGGACGGTGCCGGGGCCTCGGCCAGCTTGGGCTGCTCCCTCGGCGCGTCGAGCTTCTCCACTCCCTTCTGCTTCGAGAGCTGGTCCGCGCCGGCCTGGCGACCCGGCGAGGGCTGCTCCTCCTTGGCCTGCTCGGCCCGGGACGTCGGCTCGAACTTCGGACTGGCCAGACGCCGGAGCGTCTTCGCCTCGTTCTCCTTCGCGTCCTTGACCCGGTCCGCCTCGTCGCGGGCGGGCGCGCCCTGCACCGGCTCGCGTGGCACCTCGGCCTGCGCCAGGACGTCGGGAGGCTTCGTCGCCGGCGCTTGCACGAGGGTGTCGGAGCGCCGCGAAGACCCGGGGAGCATCAGCCACACCACCGCGAACGCGGTCGCCGCCGAGAGCAGTGCCAGGATGCGGAGTCCGCCGCGGCGGGACCGGGCGCGGGCCGCGGCCTGCTCGCCGTATGCCAGGAGCGACTCCAGGCCCTTCTCCGGCGCCGGCTCCTCCGGGATGGACCGGAAGGCGGTGCGGACCTCGGAGATGCCGTCGAGCACCTTCCGGCACCGGGCGCACCCGTCGACGTGCTGCCTGAGCGCGCGGGCTTCCGACGCCGGCACCTCGCCATAGGCCAGCTCGAGCAGCCGGTCGTCCTCGGGATGGGTGGGCACCGGAGGCCTCATGCCACCTGCCCTCCGGCGGGCGCGTCGATGCCCGCCTCCGTCAGCCGGGTCCGCAGCGCCTCCAGCGCGTAGCGCATCCGGCTCTTCACCGTCGGCTCGGGGGCGCCGGTCATGCGGGCGATCTCGTGGAAGGGGATTCCGGCCATCTCGCGAAGGAGGAACACCTCGCGCTGCGCGTCGGGGAGCGCGGCGATGGCGGCCTCGAGCACCGGGCGGAGCTCGGACGCCGCAGCGGCGCGCTCCGGGTCGTGGGACTCGGTCGACACCTGCTCGGCCTCCAGCGGCTCCGCGGCGCGGGCCCGCTCTCGTCGTGCTCCATCCACGCAGGCATTCCTCGCGATGGTGTACAGCCAGGTCGTGAAGCGCGCACGGGGACTCCAGTCGGTCGAGGCGCGCACCACCTTGAGCCACGTTTCTTGAAGGATGTCCTCCGCTCGCGCCCGGTCCTGCGTCCACCGCAGGACGAAGGCGAACACCGCCGCCCGGTGCCGCCGCACCAGCTCCGGGAACGCCCGGGCATCACCCCGCTGGAACCTCCGCATCAGGACCTCGTCGGGGGTCGTGTCTTGGGGCGAGTCGATGCGGCCTCCGCCGGTGCTCCGTCCATGCCCCTACAAACGCGGGGCCGGGCGGATGGATCTACGGCTCGAGGGAAGTCTGACAGCCCGGCTGCTCGGCTGTCATGGGAGGGAGGAGATCTGCTCCACGGACACACCCGGCGGCGCCTCGGGCGTGAAGAGCGCCGCGTCCGGCTGCTCGCCGAGCCGGAGGTCGGTGTACTGGAAGGCCACGCGGCCGTTCCCGGCGAAGGTGATGGCGCGGGGGAACGGCGTGCCCCGGACGTCCTCGAAGTCGGCAAACGAAAGGGTGTAGCCCCCGGGCCCGTCGACCTGGCTGCGCACGGCTCGCTTGTGGGTCGGGTCGACCCACAGCTCCTGCGTCCGGCCGCCGGCGCGCAACGTGACCCGGAACACGTTCTCCGCGGAGTCGACGAGGAGCGTCGGCGCGGGGTCGGCCAGGCGTGGAGCCCGGCCGAGGAGCATCGCCACCAGCTCCTCGGGTGGGAGGGAGACGGGAAGCACGCGGGCGACGTTCTCGGCGGTCGCGGCGCCGCGGAGCCAGGTCCCGGTGTCGGAGGCGAGCATCACGAAGCGGCGGCCGTCGGAGATGAGGATTCCGCTCGGCTTGCCGAAGAAGTCGAGCACCTCGAGGTGCACCGAGGCCGGGGCGGCGACCGCGACGAACATCTGCACGTTGCCCTTCTTGCTCCGGGCGTCTAGATGAGCCTTCGCCTGGCTCTGCAGCGCGGCGACCCGGGCATCCGTGGCGTCCACCTCGGCGAGCAACGCGGTGGCGTCCGGGGGAGGGGCGCTGCGCACGTCAACCCTGGGAGGACAGCCAGCGAGCAGGAGCAGGAACAACGGCCAGGGACGCCTGTTCATGGGCAGCGAAAAGCACGTAACCTCGGTAAGACTCAAGGATTTGAGGGCGGAATGACCTTCGAAGAGCTGTCCCACTACCTGCGCCTCGGTGGCGCCACGCTGGCGGTCATCCTGGCCGCCTCGGTGCTCGCGATCGGCGTGGCCGTGGAGCGGTGGATCGCCCTCTGGAACATCTCCGCCAACTCCCGGGCCCTCACCGATGCGGTGGGCCGGCACCTGCTGCGGGGGGACATCTCGGCGGCGAAGGGCACGGTGGATCGGTCCGACACCCTGCTGGCGGACGTGTACCGGGTGGCCTTCGAGCGGCTGGAGCGGTCACGGACGGTGACTCCCGGGGTCGAGGCCGCGGTGGAGCGTGAGCGCGCGCAGCTCGTTCTCCGGATGAAGAAGAACCTCTGGATCCTCGGCACCATCGGGGCGACCACGCCGTTCGTCGGCCTGTTCGGCACCGTGGCCGGCATCATGCGGAGCTTCCGCGAGCTGGGTCTCGACGTGGAAGCCGGCGGAACGGGCGGGACCGCGGCGGTGATGACCGGCATCTCCGAGGCGCTGGTGGCGACCGCGGCGGGCATCCTAGTGGCCGTCGAGGCGGTCATCCTCTTCAACTACTTCCAGTCCCGCATCGCGCGGCTGAACGTGGAGATGCGGCTGCAGATCGAGGAGTTCATGGAGCTGCTCCGTGAACGCCCGAGCGGCCCGGCTCATCCCGAGCCCGCGCAGGCGTCGATGCCCCCCACCCCGCTCCCCGCCGTGACCACGGCCGGGGCGAGCTAGGCCGGGCGAGCGATGGCGATCGGACACGTCCCGGGGACGCAGGAAGACGAGGGGGACGAGGCGGTCTTCTCGGAGATCAACATCACTCCGTTGACCGACATCTTCCTGGTGCTGCTCATCATCTTCATGGTGACCAGCTCGGTCATCGTGAACCAGGGCGCGGGCGCGGCGAAGGCGGGGCTGAAGGTCAATCTCCCCAAGGGGAGCGCGGCCGACGTGATGCCCGCCTCGACCGACCTCTCGGTCGCGGTCCTTCAGGACGGCCGCATCGTGCTCTCGGGGAACGTGATCAGCACCGACGAGCTCAAGACGGCCCTCGACGAGGCGCGGAAGAAGAATCCCAACACGCTGGTGGTCATCCAGGCCGACGAGGGTGTCCCCCACGGCCGGGTGGTCGAGGTGATGGAGACGGCGAAGGGCGCCGGCCTCGGTCAGCTCGCCATCGGGGTGCGCGAGGCGCCGGGCGCGACGAAGTAGCCGCGCCGGATGAACTGATCCAGCACGGGGCCAATTGCCGGGTGGTGGTCGGTCCTGCTCCGTCGCCGCTTGTCTTGGTGGCTGAGTCCCGCTCTCTTCGACGAGGGAAGGAGCGATGCCGATGCGTTCAGCCCTTCTTGCTGCTGGCGTGGTCTTCCTCACCGTGGCCGAGGCCCGGGCTGCCGAGCCACCCTGCAACGTGCTCACGCCCACGGACGTGAAGGCCGTCACCGGTCAGGAGGTCCAGCCGCTCGCCAAAGGTGATTCGCCCGGCGCGGGCGGCTGTGCCAACTTCCGGACCCCGGACGGACACGCCTTCCTGGGAGTCGATCGGCACCGGGGCACGGGCGCCTACCGGACGGCGGTCGGATCCGTCCCCAAGGACATCTACCCGCAGCACTCGCCGGTCCCGGGCCTGGGCGACGAGGCGGTGCTGATGAAGGACGACACCGGACGGATGCGCTACCTCGTCGCACGAAAGGGCGAGACCACCGTCGTCCTGTTCCCGCTCACCTATGACAAGGTCGTGAACGGGAAGGTCCAGTACAAGATCAGCGACGCGCAGCTACAGCAACTCGCAGAGCGGGCCCTCGCGGCGAAGTAGCCCACGCCGGGTGCCACGCCCGCGCCGGCCAGACCAGGGTCCGGAGCACCGTGCGCCGACTCTGAGCGGCGAAGGGGCGCCGGGCTCGGTCAGCGGGCGGGTCGATGTCATCGGTTCGGGGCGGCCCACGCTGCTCCTTCAACGAGAACCGGCTCGCCGCCGGCCGAGCCCCGCTCCTGCCCGCCGTAGGCCATGGCGTAGAGCACCGGAACCGCCATCCGGCTGATCAGCAGGGAGGCCACCTCCCCCGCGGCAAGGGCGATCGCCAGCCCCTGGAAGATGGGATCGAAGAGGATCACCGCCGCGCCCACCGCCACGGCCATCGCGGTGAGGAGCATGGGCCGGAAGCGCACCGCTCCGGCTTCCACCACCGCGTCCGCCACCGGCATCCCCTGCCGGATCCGGGCCTCGGCGAAGTCGACCAGGATGATCGAGTTTCGCACCACGATGCCCGCCCCGGCCATGAAGCCGATCATCGAGGTGGCGGTGAAGAAGGCCCCCAGCGCCGCGTGCGCCGGGAGGATTCCCACCAGCGAGAAGGGAATCGCCGCCATGACCACGAGCGGTGTGAGCAGGGAACGGAACCAGCCCACCAGCAGGCCGTAGATGAGGATCAGGACGATGCCGAAGGCGGCTCCCAGGTCCCGGAACACCTCGAGCGTGATCTGCCACTCCCCATCCCACTTGATCGCCGGCCGCGCGTCGCTGGCCGGTTGGACCGAGTTGTAGACCACCACCGGTCCAGGCAGCGCGGCGACGGCCTTGTTCATCTGGAGGATGGAATAGGCCGGGCTCTCCGCGCCTCCGGCGACGTCACCGGTGACGTAGACCAGCGGCAGGAGATTCTTGTGGTAGATGCTCCGGTCCTCGATCGTGCTCTGGGCGCGCACCAGCTCGCCGAGCGGCACCATGGCTTGCCCGCGCCCGTCGAGAAGCCGGATCGCCAGCAGCTCGCTGATGTTCGAACGCTGCGTCCGTGGCACGTCGAGGACGATCTCCACGTCCTCCTGCTCGTGCGGGAGATGCAGCAGACCGACCGACTCGCCGCCCACCGCCACGCGGAGGGTCCGGGCGATGACGTCGGCGGTGATCCCGTGGAGCGCCGCCTTCTCCTTGTCCACCACCAGGAGCTCCTTGGGGTGCGGTGATTCGACGTACCAGTCGACGTCCACCACGCCCGGCGTCGAGGCGAAGATGCCCCGCACGCTTTCCGCCAGGCGCTGGCGCGCTGCGCCGTCGGGTCCGTACACCTCCGCCACCAGGGCCTGGAGCACCGGCGGACCAGGTGGGATCTCGGCCACGGCCACCCGGGCCCCGTACCGGGCGGCGACGGCGGCGACCGCAGGTCGGATGCGGAGGGCGATCGGGTGGCTCTGCGCCGAGCGCTGGTGCTTGGGAAGGAGATTCACCTGGATCTCGGCGACGCTCGAGCCCTGGCGCAGGTAGTAGTGCCGGACCAGGCCGTTGAAGCTGTAGGGGGCCGCCGTCCCGACGTAGACCTGGTAGTCGGTGACTTCCTTCTCCTGGCGGATCGCGGCGGCGATCTCCCTCGCCGCCTGAGCCGTACGCTCCAGCGAGCTCTCCTCGGGCATGTTGAGGACGATCTCCAGCTCGCTCTTGTTGTCGTGGGGGAGCATCTTCACCCGCATCCAACCGGCGGGGACGAACGCCATCGCTCCCAGCAGGAGCAGAGCGATCAGGACCAGGAACGACCAGCGCCAGGTCGAACGACCGACGAGCCGGGACATCAGCCAGCGGTAGAGCCGGGTGGCCCGGTCGGAGCGGGCATCCCGGTGTTCCCCCTCCGCGACGCGCAAGAGGAGCAGGCGGGCCGCCGCCCAGGGCGTCACCGCGAAGGCGATCAGGAGCGAGAAGACCATTGCCGCGGTGGCGCCGATGGGGATGGGCCGCATGTAGGGGCCCATCAGGCCGCCCACGAAGCCCATGGGCACGATGGCGGCGATCACCGTCAGCGTCGCCAGGACGGTCGGATTCCCCACCTCGGCCACCGCGCGGACCGCGATCTCCCGCAGCGAGCTGCGCTCGCCGCGCTCGAGGTCGCGATGGCGGACGATGTTCTCCACCACCACGATCGCATCGTCCACCAGGATGCCGATGGAAAAGATGAGCGCGAAGAGCGTGATCCGGTTGAGGGTGTAGCCGAGGAGATGGAAGACCACCAGGGTCAGCGAGAGCGTGGCGGGGATGGCGACCGCCACCACCGCCGACTCGCGCCAGCCGAGCATGAACAGGACCAGGAGCGAGACCGCCGCCACGGCGATGGCCATGTGGAGCAGGAGCTCGTTCGCCTTCTCCGCCGCGGACGCCCCGTAGTTCCGGGTCACGGAGACCTCGACGTCGGCGGGAATGGCCGTTCCCTTCATCCGGTCGGTCTGGGCCAGGACCGCCTGGGCCACGGCGATGGCGTTGCTCCCCGGGCGCTTGGCGATGGCGAGCGTGACCGCCGGCTCCTCGGCGCCGAGATCCTTGCCGGCTGCTCCCGCGCCGAAGAGCACGTACTGCGTGGGCTCCTCGGATCCATCCTTCACCTCAGCGACGTCGCGCAGGTAGACCGGGTTGCCGGCATGGACACCCACCACGGCTGACGCCACCTCCTCGACGGTGGTGAAGAAGGCCCCGCTCTGGACGATGACGTCGCGATCCCCGGTGGTCAGCGCACCGGCCACCTCCTGGCGATTGGTCGGACCCAGGGCCTGCAGCGGATCGATGACCCCCATTCCCCGCGCCGCGAGGGCAGCGGGATCGAGGTGGACCCGGACCTCACGCCGGTAGCCGCCGATGAGGGTGGTCTCCGAGACCTCGGGGAGGTGCTTGATCTCCGCGTCGACCTGCGCCGCGACCCGGCGCAGGGTCAGATGGTCGTGGAGCCGGGAGTGGAAGGTGAGCGCGAGGATCGGCACGTCGTCGATGGACCGCGCCTTGACCATGGACGGAGAGGCACCAGGGGGGATCCGATCGGAGTGGTTCTGCAGCTTCTGGTTGAGCTTGACCAGCGAGCGCTCGACGTCCTCGCCGACCCGGAAGCGAACAACGACCAGGGAGCGCCCCGGCTGGCTGGTCGAGTAGACGTACTCGACGCCAGGGATCTCCCACATCAGACGCTCGAGCGGTGCCGAGACCCGGCTCTCGACCTCCGCGGCACTCGCCCCGGGCATCGCCACCTGGAGGTCCACCATCGGCACCTTGATCTGCGGCTCCTCCTCTCGCGGAAGCCCGACGATGGCCAGCAGGCCCAGGAGGACCGAGGCGATGACCAGGAGCGGCGTCAACCGGGAGTCGATGAAGGCGTGGGCGATGGCCCCCGCCAGCCCCTGGCGACGGGCCCGTCTCACCGGGCCTCCTCGACGCGCTGGCCGTCGACGAGCTCCACCGCTCCGGGCAGCGCGACCTTCTCTTCGCCGGAGAGCCCGGAGACGACGTCCACCCACTGCTCCCGCTCCCGGCCGGTGCGGATCAGGCGCAGCCGGGCCGTTCCGGAATCCACCACGAACACCGTTTCCAGCTGGCCATGGCGAGTGACCGCCTCGGCTGGAACCGCCACCGTCTGAGCGGACCCCGTGGCCAGCAGGAGCCGGCCGAAGCGGCCGGACCGGAGCCCGGAGACCTGCGGGAGATCGACCTTGACCAGCCGGGTCCGCGTGGCGTCGTCGGCGGCAGGCTGGATCTCCGCGACCCGGCCCTCCAGCTCCTTGTCGAGCCCGTCGAGGCGGATGGGGACCGATGCTCCAACGCTGAGCCAGTCGACGGAGGCTTCGGGAACGCGCGCCTCGAAGCGGAGGGCCGACGGAGCCTCCAGGACCAGGAGCGCCTGGCCGGGCATGGCGGTGTCCCCCACGTTGGCGAGCTTGGCGGTGACCACGCTGGCGAAGGGAGCCCGGAGGACCATTCGATCTGCCAGCGTGCTCGCCTCGGCCTCTCTCGCCTCGGCCAGGCTCCACTGGGACATGGCCGCGTCGTACTGGGAACTGGAGATGGCCCCCTGGCCCTTCAAGGTGGTGGCCCGCTCGCGCTCGCGTCTGGCCAGCGCGGTCACCGCACGCGTCTGGTCGAGACGGGCGTCGACCTCGCGGGCCGAGAGTCTCACCAGGATCTCCCCGGCGCGAACCGAGCTCCCGAGGCCAACGCGGACCTCGGCCACCGTGCCGATGATCAGAGGCGCGATGGTGGCACTGCGGACCGCGCGGACAGTCCCAACCACCTCGGTCATCACCGGACGGCTGGAGCGCTGGACCTGGACGACCCGGACCGTCGCCGGCGGTTTTCCGGGGCCCGGCCGGGGCTGAGGCTCACCCGAGCACCCGAGGAGCAAGGCCAGCACCGCGCACCAAGCTCGACCCATCCCCGCACCTCCGCCACCTGCCCGCACCGGCGACCCTACGAGGGACGGAAGAGCGGCTCGATGTCCGGACCGTCGCTCGTTCCGCTCAGGAGGGTGAACTCGTTGGTCCGCGAGGAGTAGCGGTAGTCCGCACCCCACTCGCTTCCGTGCCGGACGCACTCCCGCACCGCCTCGACTAGGGCGTGAACCTCCTCGGTGGTGGTGGTGGGGTGCAGCGACATCCGCACCCAGCCTGGCTTCTCCGAGAGGTCGCCCAGGTCGATCTTGTCGGTGATCAACGACGAGCGGTTCGGGTCCACGTGGAGCAGGTAGTGCCCATAGGTGCCGGCACAGGAGCAGCCACCGCGCACCTGGACCCCGAAGCGATCGTTCAGGAGGCGGACCAGGAGATTGTAGTGAAGGTCCTCCACGTAGAAGGACACGATGGCCAGCCGCGATTCCAGGTGGTCGGCAAGGATGTGCAACCGGGGAATGGTCCGCAGCCCGCGGAGAAGGAGCTGCAGCAGCTCGTGCTCTCGCTCCTGGATCCGGGAGGTGCCCATCGCCTCCTTGAGCTGGACCGCCAGCGCCGCCTTGATGGTCTGGAGGAAGCCGGGGGTCCCCCCATCCTCGCGGGCTTCGATGCCATCGACGAAGCTGTGGCGCTTCCAGGGATTGGTCCAGTTCACCGTTCCACCGCCGGGCTGATCGGGCACTCGGTTGTGGTAGAGCCGTGAATCGAACACCAGGATTCCCGGCGACCCCGGTCCGCCGAGGAACTTGTGCGGCGAGAAGTACACCCCGTCGAGCTTCTCCAGCTCGTCCGGTGGATGCATGTTGATGTCCACGTACGGGGCGGACGCGGCGTAGTCCACGAAGCAGTAGCCGCCGTGCTGGTGCATCAGCCGGGCGAGGGCGTGCACCGGAGGGCGTACCCCGGTCACGTTCGAGCAGGCGGTGAAGGAGCCGATCTTCAGCGGACGGTCCCGGTAGCGCTCCAGGATCTCGGCGAGCGCCGCCGGGTCCACCTGTCCCTGCTCGTCGGGGGGAATCACCTCGACGTCGGCCACGGTCTCCAGCCACGAGGTCTGGTTGGAGTGGTGCTCCATGTGGGTGACCAGCACCACCGGGTGCAGCTCCGGCGGGAGCCGGCAGAACGGGGCCAGCTGCTCGGGGAGGCGAAGGCCGAGCATCCGCTGGAGCTTGTTGACCACCGCCGTCATTCCCGAGCCCTGGGTGATGATCACGTCGTCCGGGCCCGCGCCGACATGCTCTTTCAGCAGCGCCTGGGCGCGCTGATAGGACCGGGTCATGGCCATCCCGGTGGCGCTCGCTTCGGAGTGGGTGTTGCCCACCAGGGGCCCGAACTCCTCGAGGAGGCGTTCCTCGATGGGCCGGTAGAGACGACCGCTGGCGGTCCAGTCCGCATAGACGAGAGGCCGCTCTCCATAGGGGCCGAGCAGACTATGTCTCACCCCGACGATGTTCTCGCGGAACGGTGCGAAGAACTCTTCGAGCACCTGCGCTCCTTGCGATGGCTGCCCGTCTCCAGGCGGCCCGAACATAGCGCAAACCAAGGCTGGTGAACGTCACCATCCTCTCTGACGATGCCTCAGCGCGCCGCGGCGAGCCGTGGACCGACTCGGCTGGCCGGGCCGGTGGGAAGCACGGTCAGCTGGCGGTCCCGAGCGCCGCGTCCGGGATGTCGAGCGCCGAGGCGTCCTCGGTCGCCAGCGACCGCGCCGAGGCCTCCACCTGGGGCAGCACGTTCCGGGCGAACCACAGGGCCGACTGCACCTTCCCCGTGTAGAACGCCTTCTCCGGCTCGGAGAGGCCGCCCGCGGCGAGCTTCTTCTGCGCGAGCGCCGCCGCGTCGAGCAGCACCCAGCCCACCGCCTCCTGCGACATCATGGTCAGGAAGCGGTTCGCCGACAGGCCGATGAGCCCGAGCCCCCCGTTCTGGCTCCAGCCGAGGAGGGTCATCGCGCTCGACATGAGCGCCTCCTGGCCGGCGGCGAGCAGCTCCACCGCCTTGCCCAGCGTCGCGTCGCCCCGGTTCGCCTCGACGAAGGCAGCGACGTCCTGAAGGAAGGCCTGGAAGTTCGCCCCGCCGGCCTGGCCCATCTTCCGGCCCACCAGGTCCATCGCCTGGATGTGATTGGTGCCCTCGTAGATGCTGTAGATCTTCGCGTCGCGGGCGTACTGCTCCACCGGGTGGTCCTTCAGGTAGCCGGCGCCGCCGTACACCTGGATCGCCACCGCCGCGAGCCGGAACGCCTCGTCCGAGGCGAACGACTTCACGAGCGGGGTCAGGAGGTCCACCTGGCCCTTGTGGTAGGTGGCCTTCTCGTCGTCCTTCCCCGCCAGCGCCCGAACCTGGTCGCCGTGCCAGGCCAGCTTCACGATGAGCGCGCGGATCCCTTCGGTGTGCGACTTGAGGTCGAGCAGCATCCGGCGCACGTCCGGGTGCTCGAGGATCGCCACCCGCGGCACCGTCGGGTCCCTCCAGTGGGTGTAGTTCGGGCCCTGCTTCCGGTCCCGCGCGTAGTCCACCGCGTTCTGGTACGCGGCCGCCGCCGTCGCCAGCCCCTGGATGCCCACCGCGATGCGGGCGCCGTTCATCATCCGGAACATCTGGGACATGCCCAGGTTCTCGACGGTGCCCACCAGCTCGCCCTCGCAGGCGTCGCTCTCGCCGAAGTTGAGGACGCAGGTCGCCGAGCCGTTGATGCCCATCTTGTGCTCGATGGACCCGACGGTGACGTCGTTGCTCGCGCCCACCTTTCCGTCGGAGGAGATCTTCTTCTTCGGCACGATGAGCAGCGACAGCCCCTTGGTCCCCGGGGGCGCGCCCTCCACCCGCGCCAGGACGAGATGCACGATGTTCTCGGCAAGGTCGTGGTCACCGCCGGAGATGAAGACCTTGGTGCCCTTGATGGCGTAGTTGCCGTTCGGGAGCCGCTTCGCGCTGGTCTTCGCCGCCCCGACGTCGCTGCCGGCGTGGGGCTCGGTGAGGCACATCGTCCCGCCCCACGTGCCGTCGAGCATCTTCTCGGCGTAGCGCTTGCTCTGCTCGGGCGTGCCGCACTCGATGATGGTCTCCGCCGCCCCGAAGGCCAGGCCGGGATACATGTTGAAGGCCGGGTTCGCTCCGGAGAGCAGCTCCTCCACCAGCACCACCAGCGCACGCGGCGCCCCCTGGCCGCCGTGGTCGGCCGCCACCCCCAGCGACTTGAACCCGTTCTCGTAGAGCTGCTTCCAGGCATCCTGGAAGCCCTTCGGCGTCTTCACCTGCCCGGCCTCGATGCGGCAGCCCTCGCGGTCACCCGAGGCGTTCAGGGGCCCGAGCACCTCGCGGGCGAAGCGGTGCGCGGCGTCGAGGACCGCCCTCGCCTCCTCCTCACCCCAGGCCTCGTAAGGCGCCTGTCCGAGGAGCTCCCCGAGCCTGAATTGCTCGAGCAGCACGAAGGAGAGCTCCCGGAGGTCCGCCTTGTACCAGTTCAGTCCTGCCGCCATCGGTCGACTCCAGAATCAACGGGACGTGGGGGAAGCATGTGTCCGGCTGATTCTTGAGTCAATCCAAAATGACGCCCCGCGTTGGCAGGTCGGTTCAGGGCCCCGACAGGCCTACTTCTTGGTCGACTTCTTCGCCTCGGGCACCTTGCGCAGGGCGTGGGATTCCCGCGGGGTGGCCTTCTTGACCCCGGACACCGGCGCTGCGACCGCGGGCTCCTTCCGGGGGGCAGACGTCGGGGGCGCCGGTGGAAGGATGCTCTCCCTGGGAGCGGGCACCACCACCGGCGGCTGGCCGGAGCGCTGGCGGTTCTCGTCCTCCAGGGAGAGGAAGAGCTGGATCTGCGCCCCGCCGCGGAGCACCAGCTCGCCCTTCTGGTTCTCGGCCCAGAGGTCCAGCTCGGCGAAGTACCGACCCTCGTCGCCCCAGCGCTCGGTCACCCTGCCCTTGCAGACCACGGTGTCCCCGGGCCAGACGATCTTCGAGAACTTCACCGAGTACCGCCGGAGCTGCGCGCCACGCGCCCAGTCGGACACCAGCTGCCCGAGGAATCCCATGATCAGCATCCCGGGCGCGTACACGCTCGGCATGCCGAGGCTCTTGGCATAGGTCTCGTCGACGTGGACCGGGTTGAAGTCGCCGGAGGCCCCCGCGTAGCGAGCCAGCTGCACCCGGTCCACCGGCGTCTTCGTCAGCGCCGGGAGCTCCTCCCCCACGCGGACCGCCTCGAAGTAGAGCTTGCGTGATGCCATCGCCGATCAGCTCTCCTTGCTCGCGCGCACCACCAGCGTGCGCCGGGCCTTGAAGACCAGGTTGCCTTCCTCGTCGCGCCCCTCGTCCTCGATGACCGCGACGTCCATCTTGCCCGCCGGGCCAGTCCGCTCCAGCACCTCTGCCACCCGGGTGGACACGTAGATGCGGTCGCCGGCGAAGATGGGACGGTCGTACTCGAAGGCCTGTTCGGCATGCAGCAGGCTCTTGATCCCCACCCCGAGGAGCTCGCGGAGGTCCGCGGCCGAGTGGAAGCTCGCCGGGAACGTGGGCGGGGCGACGATGGTGGGGTAGCCCGCAGCGCGGGCGTACTCCTCGTCGTAGTACATCGGGTTGAAGTCGCCGAGCGCCTCGGCGAATCGGCGGATCGAACCCTTCTCGACCTCGTTCAGGGTCGGCGGTGACGAGCGGCCGATGGCGTTCTTGTCCAGCATGTCAGGTCCTTTGGCGGATCAGCGTCCCGCCGGAAGATCGAGCACGGTGAGAAGCCCCGACTCCGCGGCTGCGACGCGTGGAGCGGCGTGTACCACGAGCTGAGCGGTGGCGGAGTCCCCCGGAATCCCGCCGGGGATCTCGACGCGAAGAGGAGTGTCGGATTCAATGACGATCTGGTCTCCCGGGGGCTCTGCTCCCAGGGCAAGCATCAGCTCGAGACGCACCCTCTCCTGCCCGTCCACCAGGCCGACGACGGTCTGATTCACGCCGGCCACTCGGCCCCGGGGCACGACGAAGGCGCCGCCCGGAATGTCCTCGTGGGCGAGGACCGGGGTGAGCTCCTCCTCGTACTCGTCGAGGTCCAGCCCGAGGCCCAGGGCGCACAGCGCCGCCGACTCGAGCAGGCCCACGTGTCCCACCGCGTTCTTGGCGGCCAGGGCATCGAACTCGTCCTCGGTGAGGCCGGCGCCGATCTTCCGCTGCAGCGCCTCGCGCCTCCCCCGCGCGTCCACCACCCGCCGGGCGAGGACGTGCCGCACCGGCCCCACGGTCTGCCCCAGGGTGGCCGCCAGCCGATCGAGGACGAAGCCCGGATTGACCCCGGTTCCGAGCACGGAGACACCGGCGCGCTGGGCAGCACGCTCCAGCCGGTCGGAGAGCTCCGGATAGCGGACCCAGGGGAAGACGAGCTCCTCGCACGTCGAGACCACCGGGTGCCCCTCCTTCACCGCCGCGAGCAGCTGCTCGGCCACCGCCGGAAAGGAGGAGCCCGTCGCGTGGAGCACCACCGGCCGCCGGCCCCGGGCCGGGCCACGACGGAGCGCCGGCTCGACCTGGATGGGGGAAGGGACCCCCAGCTCGTCCAGTCGCTTGCCCACCAAGGCAGGATGAGTGTCCACGGCCCCGACCAGCGTCACCTCCTCCGACTGCAAGGACGCGCGCGCGATCTCCCGCCCGATGGCCCCGAGCCCCATCACCACCACAGGCACCGGGCCCGAGTTCGCCACCCTGGCCATTTTCCGACCGAATCTCCCGCTGTTTCGAGGGTTTGTGCTTTTACGCCCGGCGGGTCCGGTGCGCCAACCAAAACTCCGACGACGTCTCAGAGACCTCGTTTTTCACTCAAGGGCTGAGCACGACCCAGTCGGAGAGTGTGTCTCCCTCCACCATGCCGTCCAGCGCTTCCATCCCGGAGACCACCGTTCCGATGATGGTGTAACGCCCGTCGAGGTGGGGCTGGGGGGAGAGGGAGACGAAGAGCTGGCTGCCCCCGGTGTCCTTCCCGGCCAGCGCCATCCCCACGGTCCCGCGGAGGTAGGTCCGGGGGGAGACCTCGCAGGGGAGGGTGAAGCCCGGGCCCCCTTCCCCGTCCCCGCGCGGGTCGCCGCCCTGCACCACGAAGTCGGGGACGACGCGGTGGAAGGTGAGGCCACGGAAGTACCCCTCGCGCGCGAGGCGGGAGAGCTGGGCCACCGTCACCGGGGCATCCTCGACGTCCGGGGCGATGACCACCGGCCCATGCGCGGTCTCGATGCGCCAGAGGGACCCCTGGACCAGGGGCGGCGCGGACGGGGCCTCGGCCTTCGCCGGCAGCGCGGGAGCCCGGACGGGCGTGCTCTCGAGCGCGGTCAACACCCGGGCCCCTTCGTGCCGGACGTGCGCCTGCGGCGAGCCGAGCCACTGGCGAGCGACGCCGGCGGCGCCCTCGGGTTTCAGCTTGATCAGCGCCTCGGCGTAGGTGGTGACCACGTCGACCGTCGCCGTGCGCGCGCCGCCGAGGATGCCCGGCGCGGACGCGCGGTCGCCGACCGCCACCAGCGCCTCCACGGCCGAGGCCCGCACGATCGGGTCCTGATCTTGAAGGAGGGGCCGGAGCGCCGGCGTCAGCTCGGGCGCCTTCGTGCCGGGGACGACCGCCGCGGCCGCGGCGCGGATCTGGGGCGAGGCGTGAGCGAGGAACGGCAGGAGCGTCTTCTGGACCCGCGCCTCGGCCAAGCGCGGGCTCGCGGCGACGGCCTCCAGCCCGAGCCGGAGCCGGCGCACCTCGGGGACGCGGTCGTGACCGCAGCGGAGCGTCTCGTCGAGCCAGCCCCGCTGGCGATCCTCGGCGGCCGCCATCCGGCAATCGAGCCAGGCCGCCGTGGCCCGCACCGCGTCCGGCGCCGTCTCCGCCGAGGCGCGGAGGCTCGTCCGCAACCGCACCAGCACGCGGCGGGCGGACTCGGGCACCGGCGCCTGGGCCAGGGCGAGGAGCGGCGGCACCGCCTGGGGGAGGCTCGCCGCTCCGAGCCCGGCGGCACGGGCATCCAGCTCGCCGAGCGCCTCGGCGGGGGTGCACGGCCCCGGGGCGCAGCGGGACGCCAGGGTGACCAGCCCCCGGACGGCCTCCGCGGCGACCCGACCGTCGAGGTCGCGCAGCACGGCCCGGAGCGCCGCCGTGTCCTCGGCCAGCGCGAGGTCGGACACGCCCTTCGCGGCGATGGCGCGGACCTCCGGATCGTCGTCGCGCAGGGCGCCGAGGAGCAGCGGCCGGGCCGCGGGCGTCTTCATCTGGGCCAGCGCGTACACACCGGCCCAGCGGTACGGAGCGAGCAGCGCACCGGACAGCCGCTCGAGCCCGGGTCGAGCGCTGTCCGGAACCGGCGCCTTCGCGCGGGCGGCGACCCCGAGGGCGATGGCGGCACGGACCGGAACCTCGCTGCGGGGGTCGGTCTCGTCCGCGCGCTGCCCGGTGGGCACGGCGAGCAGCAGCGTGAGCCGCTCGAGCGCGGCGGGCGTGCGCACCCGGCCGAGCGCGTCCACCTCCAGGAGCCTTGCCGTGGCATCGGTCTCCTTTGCCTCGGCGTCGAGCAGCGCCTGGGCGAGGAGGGCCCGGGTCTCGTCCGGTACCGGCTCCCATGCGAGGGCGAGCTCCCCGGCGGCGAAGGCCGCGGCGCCGCGCACGGCCGGCACCGGGTCGGTCAGCGCCTCGGCGACCTTCGGGGCGGTGGAGAGGTCCTGCACCCGGCCCAGGGCGAGCAGGGCCCGGGCGCGGACCGTCGGATCGGCGTGGAGTCGGGCACGGGAAACGAGCACCTCGCCTCGCGTGTCGCGGGCGAGCTCCAGCTCGGCGATGCGCGCCCGCTCGACGGCGGCGAAGTCGGTGGGCGGCGGCTTGCTGGGCGCCGTGGCACAGCCGAGCGCGATGGAGACGAAGACCCCCCAGTCACGGACCCGCATGCGCCCGGAGGTTGGCACGCAGGCCCACCCGAAGTCTCCCCGGATTCAGCGGACATCGTCGGGGGCGATCACCGCTCCGGTGGCAACTGGAGCCGTCGCTGCGCATGGGAATCGATCCAGCCGCGATAGACTTCGGGCCGGGCCGCCAGTGTCGACGGTCCCCACGTTGGAATGAGGGGTGGAGTGGCGGAGCCGGTCCGGGAGAAGCTCGCGGGGGAGACCCCGCTCACGCGTTTTCATCAGCGGCTGCTGGCCGAGGAGCTGGCGCTCAAGGCAGGCCGGGCCACGGACCGGCTCGCCGCGGCGCTCTCGGAGGCGCGGGTCGACCTCAATCCGCATCAGGTGGAGGCGGCGGCGTTCGCGCTCGACTCGCTCCCGCGGGGCGGATGCATGCTCGCCGACGAGGTGGGGCTGGGGAAGACCATCGAGGCAGGCATCGTCCTCGCCCAGCTGGTGGCCGAGGGGAAGGGGCGGGTCCTGGTGCTCACCCCCGCCACCTTGCGCGCGCAGTGGCAGGCGGAGCTCCAGGACAAGTTCGAGCTCGAGTCGGTGATCGTCGACGGGCGGGCCGGGCGCACGGGGCACAACCCCTTCCAGCAGCCGGTGCCGGTCATCGCCAGCCACCCCTTCGCCGCGGGACGGGCCGAGCAGATCCGGCAGCTCCCCTGGGACCTGGTGGTCATCGACGAGGCGCACCGGCTCCGGAACGCGCACCGGGCGGGGAACAAGATCGCCCGGGCCCTCCGGGACGCGCTGGGCGACCGGCCGAAGCTGCTCCTCACCGCCACTCCGCTCCAGAACGAGCTGATGGAGCTGTTCGGGTTGATGTCCTTCCTCGACGAGCAGATCCTCGGCCCGGAGCACGCCTTCAAGAGCCGCTACTCGGTGGACCCCGAGGTGGGCGGCCTTCCCGACGGGCCGGTCCAGGAGCTCCGCGAGCGCCTCTCCCCGGTGGTGCACCGCACACTGCGCCGGCAGGTGCGGGAGTACGTCCGCTTCACCAATCGCCGGAGCATGGTGGAGGACTTCGCGCCCTCCGACGAGGAGCAGTCGCTCTACGACGAGGTGTCCGAGTACCTCCGCCGCAGCGAGACGGCGGCGATCGAGCCGGGGAAGAGGACGCTTCTCACCCTCGTCTACCGGAAGCTCCTCGCCTCCTCGACGTACGCCATCGCGCCCACCCTGCGGCGCCTGGCCGAGAGCCTGCGCCGGCGCATCGACGCGGCGAGGCGCGGCGCCGGGGAGAGGGGGGCCTTCGAGCCCGAGGAGGCGAGCGCCTGGGCCGAGGAGGCCGAGGCCTGGGAGGACGAGCCCGGCCGCCCCACCCTTCCCGCCCCGGCCACCCTCGAGGCGGAGGCGTTCGAGCTGGAGCGCTACGCCGCGCGCGCCGAATCGATCCGGGTGAACGCCAAGGGCGAGGCGCTGAAGCGGGCGCTGGATCGGCTCTTCACCGTCGCCCGCGCGCACCAGTGGCCGGAGAAGGCGGTGGTCTTCACCGAGTCGCGGCGGACGCAGGGCTACCTCGCCGACCTGCTCGCCGCGCACGGCTGGGCCGGGCGGATCTCGCTCCTCTCCGGCGACGCGGGGACGCCTGAGGAGCGTCAGGCCCTGGTGGACGAGTTCCGCGAGCGCACCGAGATCCTCCTCTCGACAGAGGCCGGGGCCGAGGTGCTCAATCTCCAGTTCTGCAACCTGGTCGTGAACTACGACCTGCCCTGGAACCCGCAGCGCATCGAGCAGCGCATCGGCCGCTGCCATCGCTACGGGCAGCAACGGGACGTCCTGGTGCTCAACTTCCTCAACCGCCAGAACGCCGCCGACGCCCGGCTGTACGAGCTGCTGGAGCGGAAGCTCCACCTCTTCGACGGGGTGTTCGGCGCCTCGGACGAGATCCTCGGGGCGCTGGAGACCGGGATCGACTTCGAGAAGCGCGTCCTGGACATCTACCAGTCGTGCCGGTCCACCGTGGAGATCGCCCGCGCGTTCGATGCGCTCCGCGACGACCTCGAGCACCGCATCGACGCGCGGATGACGCAGGCCCGCTCCCTGCTCCTCGAACGATTCGACGGCGAGGTGCGCCGGAGACTCCGGATGGCCGGGGAGGAGGCCGAGGCGGCGGTGGACCGGCACCGGCGGAACGCCCGCGCCTTCACCCGTCACGTCCTGGGGAAGGAAGCCCGCGGCCGCACCGTGAGCGTCGCGGCAGGCGCGGTGCGCGCGAGCCCGGCCGATGGAGTGCACTGGCTCCAGCTCGACGCCTCCACCCTCCCCTCGCGGCTCGCCCGGCTGGCGGGAAGCGAGGGCTGGTGGTTCGTCTATCGCTTCGAGGCGACGGGACTGCTCCCCGACGAGCGTCTCCTGCACCTGGTGCTCCTCAGGGAGCGGGACGGGTTCCGGGCGCTGCCGCCCGAGGACGCGGCGCTACTCGCCCGCCTGCCGGCACGCGAGGGACAGCTCCGGCCGCCGGCGGCCATCTCCGTCGCTCACGCCCAGGAGCGGGCGCTGTCCGCGGCGCGGGAGGGCCTGCTCCGCGAGGCGGAGCGGCGCAACCAGCACGAGCTCGATCGACTCCGGGAGCAGGCGGATCGCTACGCCGAGGAGTGCCTGCTCGAGCCGCGCGAGGCGCTGGCCCGGGCGCGGGCGAGCTGGGAGGAGGCCCGGGCGCGTCTCGTGGGAGTCGAGGATGGGGCGGAGCGGGCCCGGGCGCGGGCGGCCATCGAGCGGGCGGAGCGCGAGCACCGGCGCCGTCTGGCTGCCCTCCGCAACGAGGAGGAGACCCGCTACGGCCTCAAGGACCGCTCCCTGGCCGAGCGCACCGCGCGAGGCAAGGTGGTGGACCGGCGCGCCCTGGTGGGCACCGCGTACTTCTGGCTGAGCTGAGGTTCATCCGTGGCGTGGGTCTGCCCGGCGGGAGCATGCTCCCCGGCGCCATGCCCAACCTGACCGAGATCTTCTCTTCGGAGTGGTTCATGCCCCACGGGCACTGCTACCGGTGGGAGCCGGGGCTGGTCTGGCTTCAGGTCCTGACCAACGGCGCGATCGGCGTCGCCTACGCGGGCATCGCCTTCGCCCTGACGGTCCTGGTCCGCCGGGTGCGCGACATCCCCTTCAAGCTCATCTACCTCGCGTTCGGCGCCTTCATCCTGAGCTGTGGCGTCACCCACCTCATGGACGTGGTGACCATCTGGAAGCCACTGTACTGGGTGGACGGCGGCGTGCGGGCGATCACCGCCGCCGCCTCGGTGGGGACCGCCTTCCTTTTGCCCCCGCTCGTGCCGCGGGCCGTCGCGCTGGCCCGAGGGGCGCGGGCGGCACACGAGCGGGGCATCGAGCTCGAGGCGGTGGTGAAGGAGCTGGCCACCCTGTACGACCGGGCACGGGAGCTCGAGGCGCTCAAGACGCAGTTCTTCGCCAACGTCAGCCACGAGCTGCGCACGCCGCTGGCCCTCATCCTCGGGCCCACCGAGACGCTGCTCGCCGCGCCCGAGCTGAGCGGGGAGCACCGCGCGGAGCTGCGCATCGTCCAGCGGAACGCCCGTCAGCTTCTGCGCGAGGTCGATGACCTCCTGGAGGTGTCCAGGCTCGAGGCGGGCCGCACCGAGCTCGAGCGCTCGCCGCTGGACCTCGCCGCGACGGTCCGCGATGCCGTGGAGGGGTTCCGCTCGCTCGCCCGGGAGCGGGGGCTCGAGATTCGGGTGGACACCCCGCCGCGGATGGTCGGGGCGCTGGACCCCTCGCGGGTGCTGCGCATCGTGCTGAACCTCCTGTCCAACGCCTTCAAGTTCACTCCCCACCAGGGCACGGTGCGCGTCTCGCTTCGCGAGGACGACGTCCAGCCGGCGCGCGCGGTCCTGGAGGTGGCCGACAGCGGGCCCGGCATCCCCGAGCCGCAGCGCGAGGCGGTGTTCGAGCGCTTCCGGCAGCTCGACCTGGGAAACACCCGGCGCTTCGGCGGCGTGGGCATCGGCCTGGCGCTGGCCCGCGACCTGACCCGCGCGCACGGGGGCGAGCTCACCGTGACCACCGCCCCGGAGGGAGGCGCGCTCTTCCGTTGCGTGCTCCCGCTTCCCCCGGTGCAGCCCGGGGCCCGCCCGGTCCGGACCGAGGCCAGCGCGGCCGCGGAGCAGATGGCCGGCGAGCTGAGCCCACCGCCCGAGGCGAGGGGCGTCCCGGCTCAGTCCCCCGAGGGGAAGCCGGCGGTCTTGGTGGTGGAGGACAACCCGGAGATGGGGCGCCACGTTGCGGACGTGCTGGCCCCGGACGCGGCGGTCCAGGTGGCCATCGGCGGCCAGGCGGGGGTCTCGGCCGCGCTGGCCAGCCCGCCGGACCTGGTGGTGACGGATCTGATGATGCCCGACCTCTCCGGCGACACCCTGGTGCAGACGCTCCGATCCCGGCCGGCGACGGCCACGGTACCGGTGCTGATCCTCACCGCCCGGGCGGACGTGGAGACCCGGGCCCGGCTGCTCCGGGACGGCGCGCAGGACTACCTGGTGAAGCCGTTCGCGGCGGAGGAGCTCCGCGCCCGGGCGCGCAACCTGCTCGAGGCCAAGCGCGCCTCGGACCTGCTCCGGGGCGAGGTGGCCTCCGGCGGGGCCAGCCTGGCGGAGCTGGCGCGGCATCTGGCGGACCACAAGCGCCGGCTGGAGACGGCGCTCGCCACGCTGGAGGTCGCCCGGGACAGGGCGCTCACGGCGAGCGAGGCGAAATCGGCCTTCCTCAACCTCGTCTCCCACGAGCTCCGCACCCCGCTCACCGCCGTCCGGCTGCAGGTGGACCGGCTGGTGCGCGCCGTCCAGCGGAGCGTCACGCCACCTGCGGACGCCATCCGGCGCCTCGACGCCACCACCCAGCGCTTCGAGGATCGGATGATGACCTTGCTGGAGTACGCCCGCCTCCAGTCCGGCCGTCTCGTCCTCGCGCCGCAGCCGGTGGAGCTCCGGACGCTGCTCGAGGATGTCCTCGACGAGCTCCGGCCGGAGGCGGAGTTGCGCCAGCTCGCCCTCCGGCTCGAGGCGGCCGATCCGGTCACGGTGACGAGCGATCCGCGGCTGCTCCGGCTGGTGGTGAACAACCTGGTCTCCAACGCCATCAAGTACACCGAGGCGGGCTCGGTGACGGTGGGCCTTCTGGGGGACGGCCCGGGCGCAGTGCTCTCGGTCCGTGACACCGGGCGGGGCATCGCTTCCGAGGCGCAGGAGCGGATCTTCGAGCCGTTCGTGCAGCTCGAGCCGCTTCTCCGCAAGCACACTCCCGGCGTGGGCCTGGGGCTGGCCATCGTCCGCGAGCTGGTGGGGCAGCTCCAGGGCCGCCTCTCGCTCGAGTCGATTCCGGGGGTCGGGAGCAGCTTCCATGTGCGGCTCCCCGGGGCGCTGTCGTCACCCGTCTAGACCTGGATCCGCAGGGCCCCGGGAAGCAGCTCGAAGCTCGCCGGCAGCCGCCCCGGCTGCTCACCGTCGACGTCGAGCAGGACCTCCTCGTCGCTCGCTGCCTCCAGCCGCCGGCAGCGGAGGGTGCGGGTGCCCGCCCAGCGCACGTGGCGCCCGTCGTAGACCGACGCCGACTTCAGCGCGAAGTCCTTGAGGTGGTACCCGCTCCAGATGGTGACGTCGAACTGGCCGTCGGAGGGGTCGGCCTCCGGGGCCACGCGCATCCCGCCTCCGAAGTACTGGCCGTTGGCGATGGCCACGGTGGTGATGGCCAGCGACTCCTCGGGTCCGCCATCCACCCGGATGCGGACTGCCTGGTCGCGCCAGCCGAGGAGGGTGCGGACGCTGGCGAGGAAGAAGCTCACCTTCCCGCCGAGCGCCTTGGTCCCCGAGTTGACCGCGCGGTCCACCTGGCCGCTGACGCCGAAGCTCGCCACGTTCACGAAGTACCGCTCGCCGGGGCTGCCGTCGGGCCGGGTGAAGCTGAGGCGGCCGACGTCGAGGGGACGCACGTCCCCCTTCAGCCGGGAACAGCTCTCGCGGAGGGAGCCGTTGAGCCCGAAGGTCCTCCGGAAGTCTCCGCCGGTCCCGCGGGGGACCAGGGCGAGGCACGCGTCCGGAGGGATGGAGCCTGCCTGGAAGAACCCGTTCACCACCTCGTTGAGGGTGCCGTCGCCTCCCACCGCGACGATGCGGCGGAAGCCGTTGCGGAGCGCCTCGGCGGTGAGCGCGGCGGCGTGCATCGGGCGCTCGGTGAAGGCGTGCTCGGCGCCGTCTCCGAGCGCGCGCACGACCTCGGCACGGATCTCCGGCCAGCGTCGGCCGGTCGCTCCGCCCGCGCTCTCGGGGTTCACCACCAGGAAGGTGCGCATCGGCTGGGTCGGACACTGTCGCACGCCACCGGACAGTGCTCGCAACAAAGTGGGTTGACGCTTCGCGGCACCCTGCCGGGACCCGGAAGGTCGTCCTCTCTCGGCTCGCGGCGCAGCGCGCTAGCATGTGACTCCGCGTGGAGAACGGGAGTGACGAGCGCTGGGTGCTGCTGGCCGAGGACGACGGTGCGCTGCGCTTTCTCCTCGCCTCGGTCCTGCGCAAGGACGGGCACCGGGTGCTCGAGGTTCCCGACGGCGAGCAGCTGGTGGTGGCGCACGCGGCGCTTCCCCCGGGGCGCAACGGACGGACGGTGGTGCTGAGCGACCTGTCGATGCCGGTGCGGAGCGGGCTGGAGGCGGTGGAGGAGATCCAGCGCCGCGAGCCCGGCCTGGGCGTCATCCTCATGGGGGCGTTCCTCGAGCCGGCGGACGTGCCGCGGGCCGAGGCGCTGGGCGCGGCCTTCCTCACCAAGCCCTTCGAGCTGGCGCGGATGCGAGCGCTGGTCCGGGCGCTGGTCGCCGCGCCGACGGCCCGCGCCGCCGACCTGCTGGACGCGGCCGGCGGATGAGCCGCTCGCTCCGCGCGCGTCCTGACGCGGGAGCAACGACGGAGTCGGTCGGAGAGTGAGGGTTGCCGCCCGGCGCGGTCCGGACCTCAGGACTTGGGCGGGGGCAGCGGGCGGATGTGCACTTCCCGGAGCTGCTGCTCATCCACCTCGCCGGGTGCGCCGGTCATGCTGTCGATGCCGCTCTTGCTCTTGGGGAACGGGATGACGTCCCGGAGGGACTCCGCGCCGGTGAGGAGCATCGCCAGACGGTCCATGCCGAGCGCGATGCCCCCGTGCGGCGGCGCGCCGTAGCGGAGCGCGTCCAGGAGGAAGCCGAACTTGTTCCGGGCCTCCTCCTCGCCGATTCCCATCGCGGCGAACACCTCGGCCTGTACCCGCGGGTCGTGCAGGCGGATGCTCCCGCCGCCGATCTCGAAGCCGTTGAGCACCACGTCGTACCGGTAGCACTTCACGCGCCCGGGATCGGTCAGGAGATAGGGGACGTCCTCGTCGTGGGGACGGGTGAAGGCGTGGTGCGCGGCCACCCAGCCCCGGCGCTCCTCGTCGTACTCGAAGAGGGGCGGGTCGACGACCCAGAGGAGCTCCCAGCGGCCGCCCGAGCCCACCTCGGGGATGAGGCCCAGCTTCTTGGCGACGTGCACGCGGAGATTCGCCATCACCGTGTGGACCAGGGATGGCTTGCCGAACTGGAAGAGGATGAGGTCGCCCGGCTTCGCCTTGCAGGCCTCGTTGATCGCCGTCCGGAGTGCCGGGGAGATGCTCTTCGCCAGCGGTGACTGGGTCCACTCCCCTCCCTCCCCCACCTTGGCCCGGGCCAGACCGCGGGCGCCGCTGCCCCTGGCGACCTCCTCCAGCTTGTCCGCCTCGGCGCGAGAGAGGGGGTGGGCCGCCGGGATGACCATCGCCTTCACGATGCCGCCCTGCTGGACGGCCTCGAGGAGCATGGGGACGCCGCCCTCGCCGCCGTGGGCGGTGATGACGTCGGTGAGGATGACGTGCTCGAGGCCGAAGCGGAGGTCCGGCTTGTCGTTGCCGTACCTGGCCATCGACTCGTCGAAGGGCATCCGGCGGAAGGGGGTGGGGACCTCGACTCCGAGGATCTCCCTCCACAACCGGACGAGGAGCCGCTCGACCACGGCGAACACGTCGTCCTGGCTGACGAAGCTCATCTCCAGATCGATCTGGGTGAACTCGGGCTGCCGGTCGAGCCGGAGGTCCTCGTCGCGGAAGCACTTGACGATCTGGAAGTACCGGTCGAACCCGGCCACCATGAAGAGCTGCTTGTAGAGCTGGGGGCTCTCGGCGAGGGCGTAGAACTTGCCCGGATTGAGCCGGCTGGGAACGAGGAAGTTCCGCGCGCCCCCGGGCGTGTACTTGCCCATGTACGGCGTTTCCAGCTCGAGGAAGCCCTCCTCCACCAGCGTGCTGCGGGTGATGGCGTTCATCCGCGAGCGGGTGATCAGCGACTGCTGCAGCGGCCGGCGGCGGAGGTCGAGGTAGCGGTGAGTGAGCCGCTTGTCCTCCGCGGTCTCGATCCTGTCCTCGATCGGGAACGGTGTGGGCTCGCTCCGGTTGAAGACGGTGAGGGCGGTGGCTCTCACCTCGATCTCCCCGGTCTTCATCTTGGGGTTCACGTTGGCGCCGCGGCTGACGACCTTTCCCTGGACGCCGACGCACCACTCCAGGCGGAGGGTGCCGGCGAGGGCGTGCGCCTCGGGGTCGATGTCGGGCTCGAAGACGACCTGGGTGAGGCCCTGGCGGTCGCGGAGGTCGATGAAGACGGCGCCGCCATGGTCCCGCCGGTTCTGGACCCAGCCGAACAGGACGACGGTCTTCCCCACGTCCCTGGCGGTGAGCTCGCCGCAGTTGTGGGTGCGCTTGACCTCGGTGACGAAGGGAACGGACATGGAGGGGGCGGAACCTAGCGCGCCGCGGATGTCGCCGCTACGCGTCATGGGTGCAGGGAAGCGCCGGGGCGACTCTGGAATCGGGCTTCAGGAGCCGGTCGCGGACAGCTCGGCGGAGTCGGCGGTTCGGAAGTCGCGAATCTTGAGGGAGACGCGGGTGCGACCCTTCCAGGTCTCGAGGGAGGGCTGGAAGGCGAGGTCGACCGGCCCGTCCACTTCCCCGAGCCGGGGGCCCATGCCAAAGCCGATGGTGTCGATGGCCGGCGCCTGGGGAAGGACGAGCTTGAGATGGGCAGCGCCGCCGTTCCTCGCCGTGACGATCCGAGCTTCGGCGTGGAGAGACTCGGCGACGAAGATGGGCTCGGGATTGCCCGCGCCGAAGGGACCGAGGGCAGCGAGCGCGCCGACGGCGTGCTCGGTGAGCTCGTCGGGGTGGACGAGGGCATCCACGCGGCAGCGGGGTTCGAGGTCCTCCTCGCGAAGGCGGCGGGCGGCGACGGCCTCGAAGTCTCTTCGGAAGTCGAGGAGGCGCTCGGCGTCCAGCGTGACGCCGGCGGCGTGGCGGTGACCGCCGAACCGGGAGAGGTGCTCGGCACATTCCCCGAGAGCCTCGACGAGATGGAAGCCCTCGATGCTCCGGGCGCTGCCCTTCCCCACCCCGCCCTGGACGCCGATCACCAGCGTGGGCTTGTGGAAGCGCTCGACGACCCGCGCGGCGACGATGCCGACCACGCCCGGGTGCCAGCCCTCGGCCCAGAGGACCAGACCGCGGGTGCCGGATCGCCCCTCGGCCTGGGCGACCGCCTCGACGAGCATTTGCCGCTCGATCGCGCGGCGCTCCTCGTTGGCCTCGTCGAGCTTCGTGGACAGCTCGCGGGCCTCGGCGAGGCTCGGGGTGCGGAGGAGCCGAAGACCGACGGTGGCGTCGTCGAGGCGACCGGCGGCGTTGATGCGGGGGCCGAGGTGGAACCCGACCTGACCGGCGCTCACCGGTCCCTCGGTCTCGAGCTTCGCCACCTCCTTGAGGGCGCGGACGCCCGGGCGATCCGCGCGGCCGAGGGCATCGAGCCCGTGCCGGACGAGGATGCGGTTGGCACCGGTGAGGGGGACGACATCGCAGACGGTGGCAAGCGCGACGAGGTCCATGAAGGGCTTGAGCGGAGGCTCGCGGCGGTTCTCGAACCAGCCGAGGGTGCGGAGCGAGCGCCGGAGGGCCATCACCAGGTTGAAGGCGACACCGGCGGCGCAGAGGGCCTTGGTGGGGTACTCGCAGCCGGGCTGGTGGGGGTTGAGGATCGCGGTGGCGGCCGGGAGCGTCTCCGGGACGGTGTGATGGTCGACGATGACCACGTCCATGCCCAGGTCCCGTGCACGGGCGACCTCGGCGACGCTGGCGATGCCGCAGTCCAGGGAGACGAGGAGCCGCGAGCCCTCGCGGGCGATGCGCTCGACGGCGCGGAGGTTGAGCCCGTAGCCCTCGTCGATCCGGTGAGGGATGTACGTCCTGGGTGGCGCGCCGACCGCGTCGAGGAAGAGCGAGAGCAGCGCGGTGGAGCAGACCCCGTCGACGTCGTAATCGCCGTAGAGGGTGACCTGCTCGCGCTGGACGATGGCTCGGGTGAGGCGCTCGACCGCGGCGGACATGCCCTTCATCCGGAACGGGTCGGGAAGGTCCGTGAGCTCGGGCGAGAGGAAACGGGCGGCGTCCTGTGGTTCGGCGACGCCGCGAGCGACGAGGACCCGCGCAGCGAGCGGGTCCAGGCCGACCTCGATGGCAAGACGGCGGGCGGCGCGACGCTCGGACTCGACGTCTCGCTCTCCACCCCGGAACACCCAGCGCAACCGGCAACTCCTCTCGTGCAAACGCCCGCCGTTTGGAATGTTCGTACCGGAGTGGTCTGACAGCGAACGACACGCGCCCACGCAGGATCAGCAGGCGCGTGGAATGTGCCCGTGCACACGCAAGGAATGGCTGCGCGCAGGATCAGCGCATGTCGCTGGAGTCGGGATGCGACGTACGAGCGCGAGCAAACGGATCACGGTTGCTGCAGCCCACGACGACGAGAGCCGACGTTGCCTCAGTGCGCGGCCACGTGTCGGTGCGATGTCACACCGCCTGCCGGGCCGTGCCTCCGAGCAGCGCGCATCGTGTGCGCCCCGACGCCGACGATTCATAGACGATCGGTCTGACCCCGGGCGGCCCGGTCCATTCGACCCGCGTGGAACCGAGCAGGCAGCGGCCCGTCCACACCGGCGGGAGCGCTCGCCAGCGTCGGTCCCGCCCGTGCATCGAAAGCCGTCCTCGCCGCCGTCTCACCGGCAAGCGCGCGACTCAGTCGCGCTGGATCTCCCCTACCCGGACGCCGATCTCGACTCTGCCCTCCAGCGCCGATTCCAAGTCTCCGGCGACGGAGATGAAGGGGGCGGAATGACCGCGGAGGATCCGATCGTCCACGTTGCGGGTGTCACGCGGCCCGCGGCCGGCGTACGGCTCCTTCTCGAGGACCACGTCGGTGACCGTGTCGTCGAAGAAGAGCTGGGTGCTCATCTCGGTGGTGACCTCTCCGAAGGGATCGAAGAGCCGCACCTTGGCGTGGATGTGAGCCGTGCGCCCGGGATACCAGCCGGGATAGACGGTCACGAAGCGAACCTCCCCAGCGTCGTCGGTCACCTGGTAGCCACGGAGGAAGTCACGCCCACCGGTGCCGCGGTCCTGGACACCGGAATAGGCACCCCGTGCGTCGCAGTGCCAGAGATCGACGCGGGCTCCGCGGATCGGGCGGCACCACGCGTCCGTGCTGGTGAAGGGGCGGAGGGTGAGGACGAGCGGGACGCCGGGGACGGGCCCCGCTCCGGCGAGCGGCTGACTGTCCCACCGCAGATCCAGGCGGTGGAGCGGCGCATCCCGCCAGTACGGGCCGGCAGTGAGGATCGGCGCGAGCGCGCACGCCGGCCCCCCGGGTGTCGTCCCGCAGGCGGCGACGAGGAGCGCGCCGCCCCGGGCGAGGAGGGCGAGCGCCTGGCGGCGATCGACGCGCGAGCGGAGTGGCCATCCTCCCATGCCCGGGAGGACACCGGGCCCCGCACGCGGTGCATCGTCCCGAGCGCGATGGCTCAGGCGTCCAGCGGAGGGTCCTCAGCCGCTCGCGGGCCTTCGGCGGCACTCCACCTACGCCCCGTGGTCCCAGCGGGCGCTGAGGTCGTCACGGCAGGCGGCGGCCGGTGCCCGGCATGAACCGGGACGTTCCCGGAGTCGGAAGCACGCGGAGGGCCGGCAGATGGCGCTCAGGCCGCCCGCACCTTCATCGCACCGCCGGCGGCCTTCTTCCGCGCCGCGCGCTGGTCGAGCCAGATGGTCAGCGGGCTGGCGATGTACACGCTCGAGTAGGTCCCGACGATGATGCCGATCAGCATCGCCATCGCGAAGTCCCAGATCTCCCCCACGCCGAAGATGAGGAGTCCCACCAGGGAGAGCGCGGTGACGCCGGAGGTGAGGATGGTGCGCGACAGGGTGTCGTTCACCGCGATGTTGATGATCTCCGGCAGCGGCTTGCCCTTGTACCGGGCCATCTCCTCCCGGATCCGGTCGTAGATGACGATGGTGTCGTTGATCGAGTAGCCGGTGATGGTGAGCAGCACCGCGATCGAGGTCAGGTTGAACTCGCGGCGAGTCACCAGGTAGTAGCCGCTCACCATGATGACGTCGTGGACCATGGCCAGCAGCGCCCCCGGTCCGAACTTGAAGTCGAAGCGGAACGCCACGTACACCAGGATCGCCAGCATCGCGTAGAGCAGGGCGGCGATGCCCTTGTTCCGCAGCTGGTTTCCGACCTGCGGGCCGACGTAGTCCACCCGCTGCACCTTGAAGTCGGGCTGGGCAAGGCCCTTGGCCATGGCAGAGGTGATCCGGTCCGCCATGCCCGATGCCACTGCCTGGTAGTCCTGTCCCCCGCCCTGCGCGGGGCCGAGGTCACGGACCTCCTTCACCCCTGTCCCGGAGCCGGTGATGGCCTGGCGCACCCGGTCCGGGTCCAGCTTCTGTCCCGAGCGGAAGTTGATGATCCCGTTCTGCACGTCGGCGTGGAAGTTGGTGATGCCTCCCAGCGCCTCGAGGGCCTGCCTCGCGGTGACTGCGGTCTCGGGGGTCAGCTGGGTCACGCCACCGAGCCGGAGCAGGTAGCTGTTCTCGCTGGAGCCGCCGATCCCCTGCACGCTCACATCGTGCAGGCCCGCCTTCTCCGCCCGGGCCCGGACCTCGTCGGCGCGGACCGGGTGGTCGAACTTGAGCTCGACCACCGTCCCGCCCGCGAAATCGACCCCGAAGTTGAAGCCGAAGATCGCGATGCCCACCAGGATGGCCAGGTTGAGCACCGAGCTGATGAAGAGCGCGGGCTTCCGCTTCCCGATGAAATCGATGTTCGTCTTGTGCTTGATGATCTGCATCGTCAGACCGAGACCCGGGCGCCGCGCCCGTGGACGAAGTAGGTGGTGATCGCCCGGGTCACGACGATCGAGGTGAAGAGCGAGGCCACCAGCCCGATGATCAGCGACGTGGCGAAGCCGCGCACCGGTCCCGTGCCGGTGGAGAGGAGGATCAGCCCGGCGATCAGCGTGGTGACGTGCGCGTCGAAGATGGTCCAGAACGCCCGGTCGTAGCCCTGGTCCACCGCGGCCCGGGCGCTCTTCCCCGCGGCCAGCTCCTCGCGGACTCGCTCGTTGATGAGGACGTTGGCGTCCACGGCGATGCCCAGCGTCAGCACGAACCCGGCGATGCCCGGGAGGGTCAGTGTGGCGTTGAACAGGGCCAGGCCGGCGAGGATCAGCAGGCCGTTGAGGATCAGCGCCACGTCGGCGATCACCCCGGACTTCCGGTAGTAGACCGCCATGAAGGCGACCACCAGGGCCAGGCCGACGATGGCCGCGAGGCTGCCCTTGCGGACCAGCTCGTCCCCCAGGCTCGCTCCGACCTGACGGATCTCGCCGGTGGTGACCGGCGCCGGCAGCGCCCCGGCGCGGAGCACCAGCTCGAGGTTCTTCGCTTCCTGGTACGCCTGCTCGTCACTCTTCCCCAGCGAACGGCCCATGGTGATGCGGGCGCGGCCGTTGGGGATCCGCTCGTTGATGCGGGGAGCGGAGTTCACGTTGTCGTCGAGCACGATGGCCATGTACCGGCCCACGTTGTCCCCGGTGAGCTTTCCGAACTCCACGCCCCCCTGGGTGTCGAACGAGAGGTTGACCTCGAAGTCGTTGCTGGTCGGGCTGCGGCTGGCGTCGGCCCCGGCGAGGCTCTCGCCGGTGAGCGGGACCGCCTTGTCCACCAGGTAGGCGAGATAGCTGTCGCAGCTGCCCTTCTGGGCCTGCGCGGTCACGCACTGGAGCAGCACGTCCTGGTTGGCGGGGAGATCCTGGCGGGCATAGGCGAGGAGCTGGTCGCGGTCCTTGCCCTCCAGCTGCTCGTACGCGTTGGGGCGCACCAGCTTGATCCCCGAGTCGGCCGGTGGCGGGTGCTTGGCCACCAGCTGGCTGAAGTGATTGCTCTTCTCGTCCACCATCCGGAACTCGAGCTGGGCGGTGGTGCCGATGAGCTCCTTGGCCTGCTCCGGATCCTGACGGCCGGGAAGGGAAATCTGGATCGAGTCCGTGCCCATCTTCCGCACGTCGACCTCGGCCACGCCCCACTTGTCGATCCGGCGGCGGATCACGAGCATCGCCTGGTCCACCGCGTCCTCGCGAAAGCGGGAGACCTGGGTGTCCCTCAGCTGATAGGTGATCGAATCCTGGGCGCGGCCCACGCGGGTGAAGTCGTCGAAGCCCTTCAGCTCCTTCTCCACCTTGTCCAGGGTAGCGGGGTCAGGCGCCTTGAGCGTCAGCTCGAGCTTCTCGGGATTGGTGGTGTAGGTGACTCCCTCGATCTTCTGGTCCTTGAGGAAGTTCAGGATCTGCAGGCCGCGGCGTTCGACGCGCTTCTGCAGCGCGGTCTGGGTGTCGACCCGCATCACCATGTGGATGCCGCCCTGCAGGTCCAGACCGAGATTGAGGCGGTGCTTGGCGCTCGGTGCCCACCGTGGGAGCCGCGCCTGGAGGGCCTTCTCGTCGTTCCGCTGCGACTTGGGCAGGATGAAGAACGAGTAGTAGGTGGGGATGAGGTACCAGATGGAGCCGAGGGTGACGGCGAGGATGATGAGCCACCGGCCCCAGTTGCTGCGGCCCATCACTTCGACTCCTTCTCCGCCTTGGCCTCGTCCGACTTCGGCGTCTCGCTGGGGTCCTTGAGGACGGTCTGGACCGAGGTCTTCAGCACCCGGATCTTCACGTTGGTCGCGACCTCGATCTGCACCTCACGGTCGGCGATCAGGAAGATCCGGCCGATGATCCCCCCCTGGGTCACGACCAGATCACCCTTCTTGAGGTTGCCGAGGAGCTTCTTGTGCTCCTTCAGCTGCTTCTGCTGGGGCCGGATCATGAGGAAGTACATGATCGCGAACATCCCGGCGATGAAGATGAAGAGCGACGAGGGGCTTCCGCCGCCCGTCTGGGCCAGCAGGACTTGATGGGTGAGCACGGGGGTGGACTCCGTCAGGGCCTCTCGAAGAGTGGAATCGTGAGAGGGCGCGCATCCTTAGCAAGAGGGCGCACCGGACGACAAGGCGCGTCGCTCCCCGGCTGAGCGAGCGGGCACGAAGTCCCACCAGGATCAGAACCGGATCAGAACTGCCCCTCTGAACGGGTGTTCAACACCGGCCAGCCCCGCGGGATTCCTCGGGGCGCGCTCCCGGGTCGCTTTCCTGGAACCTGTGCGCCCCTCGCTGCGCACGCGGTGGATCAGCCAGGCGCGCTCGCCCGCGTGCCTGCCGGCGAGTGAGAGGGGCCCGTGCGCCGCGCGTCGGCTCGCCGCCCTCGACGGCTCCGCGGGCACCGACCGGGCACGCCGTCCTCAGCCGCTGGGGGCCCGGCCGGATTCCCGCCGCCGCACGTCCTCGGCGAACGCCGCGTACCTATCCTCCTCGATGGCGGCGCGCGCACCGCGCATGAGCTCCAGGTAGTGGTGGAGGTTGTGCAGCGTTGCCAGCCGCAGCGCGAGGAGCTCGTCCGCGGCGAAGAGGTGGCGAAGGTAGGCCCGGGAGTGGGTCCGGCAGGTGTAGCAGCCGCATTCCGGATCGGGCGCCCGCTCGTCCCGGGCGTGGGTGGCGTTCCGGAGGTTCAGCCGTCCCAGGTGGGTGAAGAGCAGCCCGTTGCGTGCGCACCGGGTGGGGAGGACGCAGTCGAACATGTCGACCCCGGCGGCCATGGCGGTGACGAGGTCCACCGGGGTGCCCACCCCCATGAGGTACCGGGGCCGGTCGGCCGGCAGGAGTACCGCGACGTCCGCGACCGAGGCGTGCATCTCCTCGGGGCGCTCGCCCACCGAGTAGCCGCCCAGTGCATAGCCGGGGAGCTCCACCGCGCAGACCTCCTCCACGTGCCGGCGCCGGAGCTCGAGGTCCAGCCCGCCCTGGACGATGCCGAAGAGCGCACTCCGCCCGCGCGTCCACGCTGCCGCGCAGCGGTGCAGCCAGCGCGTGGTGCGGGCGAGACTCTCCTCCATGTACCGGCGCTCGGAACGTGACGGGGCGCACTCGTCGAAGGCCATGATGACGTCCGCGCCGAGCACCTCCTGGATCTGGATGGAGCGCTCGGGGGTGAGCATCCACCGGCTTCCGTCGAGGTGCGACTGGAAGCTCGCGCCCTCCTCGGTGATCTTCCGGTTCTGGGCCAGGCTGTAGACCTGGAAGCCCCCGGAGTCGGTGAGGAGCGCCCGGTCCCAGGCCATGAACCGGTGCAGGCCGCCCAGGGCACCGACGAGCTCCTCTCCCGGCCGGAGCATCAGGTGGTAGGTGTTCCCGAGGAGGATCTCCGCGCCGAGCGTCCGGAGATCGTCCTGCCCCACCGCCTTCACCGTGGCCTGCGTGCCCACGGGCATGAACACCGGAGTCTCCACCGTGCCGTGGGGCGTGTGCAGCCGCCCGCGACGGGCGCGGGTGCCGGCGTCGACGTGGAGCCGCTCGAAGCGAACGCTCACCGGACCGCTCCGGTGGCGATGAACATCGCGTCGCCGTAGCTGAAGAAGCGGTACCGCTCCTCCACCGCGGCCCGGTACGCGGCGAGCACTCGCTCCCGTCCGGCGAACGCCGAGACGAGCATGAGCAGGGTGGAGCGCGGGAGGTGGAAGTTGGTGAGCAGTGCGTCCACCACCTGGAAGGTGTACGGCGGGCGGATGAACAGGCGGGAGGATCCCGCGCCCGGCCGCACCTGGCCGTACCCGGCAGCGCTCTCCAGCGTGCGCACCACCGTCGTGCCCACGGCGACGATGCGCCGGCCCTCGGCACGCGCCCGGTTCACCGCCGCCGCGGTCTCGTCCGACACGTGGTAGCGCTCGGCGTGCATCCGGTGGGAGGACTCGTCCTCGCTGCGGACGGGGAGGAACGTCCCCGGACCCACGTCGAGGGTGACGAACCGGCGCTCCACTCCCAGCGCCTCCAGCTCGGCGAACGTCCTCGCGGTGAGGTGCAGGCCCGCGGTGGGCGCGGCGACCGAGCCGTCGGCACGCGCGTACACCGTCTGGTAGCGAGTCCGGTCCTCGGGGGTCGGCTCACGGTCGACGTACGGCGGGAGCGGCACCCGCCCGCTGCGCTCGAGGAGCGCGCCCACCGAGCCGGGGGCCTCGAAGCGCACCCGGAGCTCCCCTTCGCCGAGCGCCTCCAGCACCGTGGCCCGGCCCCCCTCGAGCTCGACCACCGTCCCCGGGCGAAGGCTCTTGCTCGCCTGCCCCAGGCAGATCCAGCGGAGCGCCTCGGCGGAGCCCGACAGCGCCCCGGACGCGTCCACGTCCGCATCCGGGCGCACCAGGAGCAGCTCCACCCGACCTCCGCTGCCCTGCTTCCGGCCGAGGAGCCGGGCCGGGATGACCCGGGTGTCGTTGAGCACCACCAGGTCCCCGTGCCCGAGCAGCCGGGGCCACTCGGCGAACCGGCGGTGGGCGACGGCGCCGGTGGCGCGGTCCAGCACCAGCAACCGGGAGGCATCGCGCTCGGCCAGCGGGGCCTGCGCGATGAGCGCCTCGGGCAGGTCGAAGTCGTAGTCGGAGAGAGGCAACGAGTCACGACTTCTGTGGCAGGGCCACGCATGTGGTCAAGGGCCGTGAGCGCGCCAGGCGACGTTCGCGGATTCGCCGTTGACGCCCGCCATGTCGCCCGCGTCTCCTCGCCGGCTCCGTGCGCCCCACCCTGCCCGTTCTCCTGCTCTCGCTGAGCCTCGCCTGCACGCATCGTTCGTCTCCTCCCGCGGCCTCGACCCCGACCGGTCCCGGGTCTGCCGAGTCCAGCGCCCGGGTGCGCTCCCTGGCCGAGGAGCACTTCGAGGGAATGCTCCGCCTCGACCCCCTGCTGGCCACGATGGTCGGTGACCGTCGATACGACGACCGCCTCCCCGAGGACCTCACCGACGGCGGACGGGAGGAGAAGCGCCAGCTCGCGCTCCGGACCCGGGCCTCGCTGGAGGCCATTCCCCGCACGGAGCTCCGGGGCGAGGACGTGCTGACCTGGGCGGTGCTGGACGACCTGACGCGCACCACGCTGGAAGAGCTCCCGCTCGACGACCACCTGATGCCGCTCGAGCAGATGAGCTCGTTGCCCGTCCAGCTCCCGGTTCTCGGGTCGGGCATGGGGCAGCACCCCTTCCGGACCGTCGCCGACTACGAGCACTTCCTCGCGCGGATCCGGGCCTTCCCTGCCTGGGTGGACGCCGCCATCGCTCGGACGCGCGAGGGGATCCCGCGGGGCATCACCCGCCCGCGCCCGGTGGTGGCCCGGCTGCTGCCCCAGCTGGAGGCCCAGGTGGTGGCCCGTCCCGAGGACAGCACCTTCTGGGGCCCCGTCTCCCGGATGCCAGAAACGTTCTCCGCCGCCGACCGGCAGCGCCTGACGGCGGCGTATCGCGACGCCATCACCGGCACGCTGGTGCCGACGTACCGCAGGCTCGCCGACTTCGTCCGGAGCACCGTACTCCCGTCGGCACGGGCCACCACGGCGATCGAGGCACTGCCCGATGGACCGGCGCGGTACGCGTTCCTGGTGCGGAAGCAGACCACCACCCGGCTCGAGGCGCACGCCATCCACCAGCTCGGCCTGGACGAGGTGGAGCGGATCCGCGGAGATCTCGACGCCCTGCGCATCGCCGAGCGGTTCGACGGCACTCCGGCCCAGTAACTCGAGTCGATCACCGCCGATCCCACCGGGGCGGTGAAGAGCGAACAGGAGCTGGTGGACGGTTATCTGGCGATCAAGGCGCGCGTGCGCCCGCGCCTTCCCGAGCTCTTCGGGCGAATGCCCGCCGCGGACTTCGAGGTGCGTCCGGTGGAGCGCTTCCGCGAGAACGCCGCGGCGAGCCAGTACGTCCCGGCGACGCCGGACGGGTCGAGGCCGGGCGTCTTCTACGCGAACGCCGGCGCGCTGCGGGTTCGACCGGTGCGTCCCTCCGAGTCGCTCTTCCTCCACGAGGCACTGCCCGGGCACCACTTCCAGGTGGCGCTGGCGGGCGAGAACCAGGCTCTGCCACGCGTCCGGCGCTTCGCGCTCTACAACGCTTATGTCGAGGGCTGGGCCCTCTACGCAGAGCGGCTCGGGCCGCAGCTCGGGCTGTACCAGGACGTGCGCCAGCGGGCGGGGCAGCTCCGCAGCGAGCTCTTCCGGGCGGTGCGGCTGGTGGTGGACACGGGCCTCCACCACGAGGGCTGGTCACGGGATCGGGCGCTCACCTACGCCCGGACCACGATGGGAAGGAACGATGTCGGGCTGGAGCTGGAGATCGACCGCTACCTCGCCGACCCGGGCCAGGCGCTCGGGTACAAGATGGGGGAGATCGCCATCCGCCGGATGCGCGAGGACGCCAAGCGCCGGCTCGGCTCCGCGTTCGACCTCCGCGGCTTCCACGACGCGGTTCTCGAGTCCGGCCCCCTGCCGCTCGACGTGCTGGAGGAGAAGATGCGGAGCTGGACGCCGCCGGCTCGCTAACACCGGGATCAGTTGATTCGAGCTTGGCCGAGCGCATGCTCGAACCAGGCGGCGACCTTGCGGATGGGAACTCGCCGCCTCAGGCGGCGTACCGCAGCGCGTAGAGGCGGCTCCTCGT